>JAESFL010000193.1_pt1 | contig 53747 bp, 12 predicted proteins | sample 9269401 | NCBI WGS metagenome assembly JAESFL01 (sample SAMN14506025, study PRJNA617098) | algae metagenome | isolation source: Gloeocapsa sp. UFS-A4-WI-NPMV-4B04 and co-occurring heterotrophs from desert... | place: USA: Utah | collected 2006-10-01 | reverse complement strand
GTGGACCGGAGCCGATCGAATACGTGCTCAGGTGGTCACGCTGGCGGAGGCGCCACCAGGCACGAGCCCGGCACTTACACTACCAAAGGCGTCTCCGCCGAAAACAGATGAACACGCAACTGTAGTACTAAGCGAGCGGTGGGGGCGCCTCGATGCCCGCGCCGCGCCCCGATCTCCGCCTGCCACGATCCGCACTCCCGCACTTTCGCACTCCCGCACTTTCGCACTCCCGCACTTTCGCACTTTCGCACTTTCGCACTTTCGCACTTTCGCACTTCCGCACTTTCGCACTTTCGCACTCCCGTTCGTCCACACCCGCCACCTATGCACGCTGTCTAAGTTCAATCCCCTTGACAACCTACGCTCAAAAGCCGAAACTATACCGAACAAAATCCGAAGCACCAATCGAGGCCCGCGGGGCGCTCGGCACCGGGAGGGGAGCCATGTCGGAGATCAACTTCAAGGCGCTGCAGGACTTCTTCGAGGCCGACGCCATCGAGTGGCGCATCCAGCAGGCCGGCGAAAAGCACGGCCGGGTGTGGGCCATCTGCGTGCCGTACGTCACCAACCGCGCCATCCAGGTGCGGCTGGACGAGATCGCGGGCCCCGAGAACTGGCGCAACGAGTTTCGCCCGGGGCCGGACGGCGGCGTCATGTGCGGGCTGAGCATCCGGGTGGGCGGCGAGTGGGTCACCAAGTGGGACGGCGCCGAGAACACGGACGTGGAGGGGGTCAAGGGCGGGCTTTCCGGCGCCATGAAGCGCGCGGCCGTGCAGTGGGGCATTGGCCGCTACCTGTACGCCCTCGACGAGACCTTCGCCAACGTGCACGACAACGGCCGCTTCCGGGGCAAGACGCGCGAGGGTAGCTCGTTTCGCTGGGACCCGCCGCGCCTGCCGCACGAGGTGCTCCCCGCCGGCACAGACGCCGCGCCCGTGGTGGAGCCCGTGGCGGCGGGCCCCGTGCTGCTGCCCAACCCGGAGCACGAGGCCATGCTGGACTTCGTGCGCACGGTGGGCCCGCGCGTGGACGACGCGGCCGAGATCCGCATCCAGCGCCGGGTGCGCAACCTCAAGGAGTTCGTGCGCGAGAACTGGCTGGCCATCAAGGAGCAGCCGCGCATTGCCCGCGCCGTCGTCGAGGCCATCGAGACCGCCACCGGCACCCCGTTCCAGCCCGAGCAGCGCCGGGCCGCGTGAGGGAGGGAAGTGCGTGAGTGCGGAAGTGCGTTAGTGCGGGAGTAGAGATGTGAGTGGGCGGGGCCGAGCAGGTGAGGCCAGCTTCCGGCCAAGCGAATGAATTCGCCGCTGGAAGATCACGAAGTCCGCCTGCGCGGACTGCACGGGAGAGCCCGCGTGCGGCGGCACCGTGCCGCGCGTTCCCTAGCTCGTAGAAGTGTACACCCCCTCCCGCGCAGTTTGCGGGAGGGGGTGTACGAGCCTGAGCGAGGCCGGGGGAGGGCCACAGCCCGCCACCGCGACGCCACGGTCCCGTTCCATCTCCCTCCCCCACGCAGTTTGTGGGGGAGGGTCGGGGAGGGGGGCGCTCCGCCCGCGCACCAGTCTTCGCTCGACCGACGGGACTGCACTCCCGCACTCCAGCACTCCAGCACTCCCGCACTCCCGCACTCCCGCACTTCCGCACTTCTCTCCCCGTCTCCGTCGAAATTTTCCACGCTTAAACGTTTCTCCCCGTCGCTCCGTCAAACTCCTTCGCGGCCCAGGCGCACGACGATGGCGAACTCCTCGTCCGTCACGGGCTGCACGGAAAGGCGGCTCTTGTTGATCACGAGCATCTTCTCCAGCCCGGGCGTGCCGCGCAGCTCGTCCAGGGACACGAAGCGGGGGAACGCCTCCACGAACTCCACGTCCACGGAAACCCAGCGGGCATCCTCCTCCGTGGCCTTGGGATCATAGTACGCGCCGTCGATCTCCAGGGCCGTGCGGTCCGGGTAGCCGGCGCGGGCAATGCGGGCCAGCCCCGCCACCCCCGGCGGATCGGCGTTGCTGTGGTAGTACAGGACGTGGTCGCCCACCTGCGCGTCGTCACGCAGGAAGTTGCGGGCCTGGTAGTTACGCACGCCCTCCCACGAGGTGCGGCCGTCGCGCCGCAGGTCGTGGATGCTGTACACCTGCGGCTCGCTCTTCATCAGCCAGTTGCGCGGCATGGGCCCGGTCCGGCGAAAGGTGGATGGCGTGTGCGTCGGCGGGCGGCAATTGTCGCGGACCGCGGCGCCCGGAGCAAGGCCCGCCCGCGGCGCCGGCGCGGACGGAGACGAGGACCGGCGCACCGGACGATCGCCGGCGCGCGGCGGCATTCCCCCGGGACGGAACGGAGACACGAGATGACGACGAGACGGATGGCGGCGGTCCTCCTGGCCCTCCTCGCCCTGGCCGCGCGGGCCGCGGCGCCCCGCGCGGACGCGCTCGCGCTGGGCGGCGGGCAGACAGGCTACTTCGGCTCCGGGCACTATGCGGGACAGGCGCCCCGGGCCGCGTAGCCGGCGTGCACGGTTGCCCCGGCGCGCGGACCCCCGCTAGGTTGGCCGCTCGCAGAAGACCGACCGCAAGCGAGATGACGCCGTGAACACCCGCTCCAACCCCGATCGCTGGATCACGCGCCCGCGGCCCCTGCCGCGGGCGCGGCTGCGTCTGTTCTGCCTGCCCCACGCGGGCGGGGGCGCCAGCGCCTTTCGCGGCTGGGCCGACGTGCTCCCCGCGGACGTGGAGGTGTGCCCCGTGCAGCTTCCCGGGCGCGAGAACCGCATCGCCGAGCCCGCGTTCGACCGCCTGGAGCCCCTGGTGGAGGCGCTGGCGGACGCCATCGACGGCTACCTGGACCGGCCGTTCGCCCTGTTCGGGCACAGCAACGGGGCGCTGATGGCGTTCGAGCTGTCGCGCACGCTGCGGGCGCGGGGACGCCCGGGCCCCGCGCACCTGTTCGCCTCGGGGCGGCGCGCGCCGGACCTTCCCGCCGACTCGGACCCCATCCACGCCCTTCCCGAGGCCGAGCTCCTTGGCGAGCTGCAGCGGCTGGGCGGGCTTCCTCCGCAGCTGCTGGAGCACCGCGAGCTGCTGGAGCTGCTGGTGCCCCTGCTGCGCGCGGACGTGGCCATCCACGAGACGTACCACTTCAGCGAGCAGGCGCCCCTGGACTGCCCCATCACGGCCTACGGCGGCGTGGCGGACCCTAAGGTGAGCCGCGCGCAGCTGGAGGCGTGGGGGCGGCACGGCGCGCCCCCGTTCACCGTGCGCATGGTCCCCGGCGGCCACTTCTACCTGCAGGACGACCGCGCGGCGACCCTGCGCACCCTGTCGTCCGACCTCCTGGACCTGCTGCGCGGCGTGGGGTGATCCCGGGCCCCAACGCGGGTCGGAGCACAGAGCAACGGTTGGAGGCGCGGAGAGACCCCGGTGTTTCTCCGCGCCGCTCGTCGTGCCCGTTTGCGTGACATCGTCGGGCCCGCTCGCGTGAAAAGGGAATTACCGTTCGGGAGCGTTCCGCCGCATCTGCTCCTTAACTGCTCCACAGTTTAAGGTCCGTAAACGAGCGTGCCTGATGCGGGTGCTCACGCCCGGTGCGCGCCCCGCGGACCGCCTTTCAGCCGCTCCGTTCCCGCTCCATCCTTCCCGGATTCGCCCTCCACGTCGTCTCCGTACCGCTACGCTCGTGTCTCGGCGCGTGTCCACATGCCGGTGCGACGGACGTTGGCCGGTGTGCGTAAGCCCCTGTCGTCAGCAGGGTTCCTCCTCGCCGTGGACGCTGTCGCACTTTGCGGTATTCGTTGCGATCTGCATCGCGAGGCTATTCTTTCCGCCCATCATCCATTAGATTGGCGCCCGAGCGGGAAGGGGATGGACCGGGACGGTCCGGAGCCAGGGGCGGGGTCGCGGCGCGCCGGACCCGCCCCATGCGTCTTTTCGCATCGGTGCTGATGTTGGCACAAAAGTAACTCTCGGCGGTGTTCGCGCGCGTCCGCATCGGCTTGCGGGGGCGCCGATTGCCGCCTCGTCTTTTCGAAAGTCCCGAGCTCTGCACGGAATGATCGCGACGTCTGGGCGATACTCACAGGGCGAGCCCGCGCAGGGCGCACCGGCCGGCCGCTTCGCCCTGGGGGCGGAGGGCGGGGCGGACGCATCCGCGCACCGCCGCTTCGAGGCCGTGGCGCGGTGCGCGTCCCACGCGCCCGCGGCGGTGTGGCAGGGCCGCGCCCTGGGGTACGGCGAGCTGAACGCCCTGGCCAACCGCCTGGCGCGCGTGCTGCGCCGCCGCGGGGTAGGGCCGGACGTGCGCGTGGCCGTGGCCATGGAGCGCGGCCCCGAGCTCCCCGTGGCCCTGCTGGCCGTGCTCAAGGCCGGGGGCGCCTACGTCCCCGTGGACCCTGCGTACCCCGCGGAGCGCATCCGCTACGTGGTGACGGACTCCGGCGCGGCGCTCGTCCTGACGCACGCGGCCGCGGAGGCGCGCGTGGCAGTGGCAGGCGTCGGGGGGGCGGGCGCGGAGCTGCTGTCCATCGACCTGGCGGATGAGGCGCTGGCGGGTGAGGACGCGTGCGACCTGCCGGACGATCCCCATCCCGACGCCCTGGCGTACGTCATCTACACGTCCGGATCCACGGGCCGGCCCAAGGGCGTGGGGGTGAGCCACCGCTCGCTGGCCGGCCACTGCGGCGCCGTCATCACCCGCTACGGGCTGACGGACGCGGACCGGGCGGGGCAGATCACCTCCATCGGCTTCGACATCTCCGTCGAGGAGATCTTTCCCACCTGGGCGGCGGGGGGCGCCGTCGTCTTTCGCCCCGCGGACGTTCCCTCCTACGGCGCGGGGTTCCTGCGCTGGCTGGCGGAGGAGCGCGTCACCCTGCTGAACCTGCCCACGGCGTTCTGGCACGCGTGGGTGCACGACCTGTCCGCCTCGGGCGAGGGGCTGCCCGACACGCTGCGGCTGGTGGTGGTGGGCGGGGAAAAGGCGCAGGCGGCCACGCTGGCGGAGTGGCTGCGCATCGCCCCCGGCGTGCGGTGGATGAACAGCTACGGGCCCACGGAGGCCACCGTCACGGCCACCGTGCACGAGCCGGCGGCGCCGGGCGAGGGCGACATCCCCATCGGCCGGCCCATCGCCTCGTCGCGGGCGTTCGTCCTCTCCGGCGACCTGCGCCCCGTCCCCGTGGGCGAGGCGGGCGAGCTGTTCCTGGGCGGCGGCGGGGTGGCCCGCGGCTACCTGGGGCGGCCGTCGCTCACGGCGGAGCGCTTTCTCCCCGACCCGTTCGCCCCCGAGGCGGGGGCGCGGCTGTACCGCACGGGCGACCGCGCGCGGCTGCGGCCGGACGGGGAGATCGACTTCCTGGGGCGCGTGGACGAGCAGGTGAAGGTGGCCGGGTTCCGCGTGGAGCCGGGCGAGGTGGAGGCCGTGCTGGCCGAGCACCCGGGCGTGGCCGAGGCGGCCGTCGTGGCGCGCGAGTTCGACGGGGCGGGGACGCGTCTGGTCGCCTACGCCGTGCTCCGCGCGGGGGGCGGCGCGGACGCGGGGACGCTGCGGCGGTGGATGCGCGAGCGGCTGCCGGGGTGGTCCGTGCCCAGCGCCGTCGTCCTGCTGGACGCCATGCCCCTGAACCCGCACGGCAAGACGGACCGCCGCGCCCTTCCCGCACCCGCGGCGCTGGACCCGCTCCCGGCCGGCTTCGCGGAGCCGGCGGAGGGGACGGAGCGCGAGGTGGCGCGGGCGTGGCGCGAGGTGCTGGGCATGCCCCGCATCGGCGCGGACGACGACTTCTGGGAACTGGGCGGCCACTCGCTGCTGGGGATGCAGGTGCTGTCCCGCATCCGCCAGCGGACCGGCGTGGAGCTGCCCGTCCGCGCCCTGTTCGAGGCGCCCACGGTGGCGGCCCTGGCGGCGCGGATCGACGCGGCGCGGGGGGCGCCCGTCCGCGCGCCCCAGCCGCCCCTCCGCGCGTCGCGGCGCACGGGCCCGGCGCCCCTGAGCTTTGCGCAGGAGCGGCTGTGGTTCCTGCACCAGATGGAGCCGGAAAGCCCGTTCTACAACATCCCCTTCGCCGTGCGGCTGGCGGGGGAGCTGTCGGTGGATGCCCTGCGCGGCGCCCTGGCGGAGATCGTCCGGCGGCACGAGGCCCTGCGGACGACGTTCCGCGCGGACTCCAGCGGCTCGTGGCAGGTGGTGCATCCCGCGCCCGAGGCGTTCGCCCTGACGGTGGCGGACCTGCGCGCCCTCCCCGCGGAGTGGGCGGACGGCGAGGTGCTGCGGCTGATGGCGGACGAGGCGGAGCACCCGTTCGACCTGCGGCGCGACTCCATGCTGCGCGCCCTGCTCATCCGCGTCACGGCGCAGCGGCACGTGCTCGTGCTGAACCTGCACCACGTGGCGGGCGACGGCTGGTCCATCGGCGTGCTGTTCCGCGAGCTGGCGGCCGTGTACGGCGCCCTGCGGGCCGGCGCGCCCGTCCCCCTGCCCCCGCCGCCCGTGCAGTACGCGGACTTCGCGGCGTGGCAGCGCGAGTGGCTGCGCGACGACGTGCTGCAGGCCCAGCTGGCGTACTGGCGCGGCCGCCTGGCGGACGCGCCCGCCGTGCTGGAGCTACCCACGGACCGCGCCCGCCCCGCCCAGCAGAGCCACCGCGGCGAGGTGCGCTCGTTCGACGTGCCGCCCGCCCTCACGGCCCGCCTGCGCGCCCTGGCCCGCGGGTCCGACGCCACGCTGTTCATGGTGCTGCTGGCCGCGTTCGACCTGCTCATCCACCGGCTGTCGGGGCGCGACGACGTGGTGGTGGGCTCGCCCGTGGCGGGGCGGGTGCGGGCCGAGGTGGAGGAGCTGATCGGCTTCTTCGTGAACACCATGGCCCTGCGCACGGACCTGTCCGGCGACCCCACCTTCCGCCAGCTCGTGGGCCGCGTCCGCGAGACGACGCTGGAGGCGTACGCGCACCAGGACCTTCCCTTCGAGCGGGTGGTGGAGGAGCTGCACCCGGAGCGGACGCTGAGCCACAACCCGCTCTTCCAGGTCGCGTTCGCCCTGCAGAACGTGGACATGGCGCCCGTGGACCTGCCCGGCCTTACGCTGCGGCTGGAGGACGTGGACTCGGGGACGAGCAAGTTCGACATGTTCCTGGAGATGTCCGAGCACGGCGACCGCCTGCGCGGGCAGCTGGAGTACGCCACGGACCTGTGGGAGCCGGCCACGGTGGACCGGATGATCGACCGCTTCGTCCAGCTGCTGGAGTCCGTGGCCGTCACGCCCGACCTGCCCGTGTCGCGCGCCGCCCTCACGGACGAGGTGGAGCGCCGCACGCTCGTCCGGCGCTGGGCTGGGCGCGCGAGCGCGTATCCCCGCGAGTCCACCGTGCACGGCGAGTTCGCGGCCGTGGCGGAGGCGAGGCCGGACGCCGCGGCCCTCACCTGGGACGGGGGGGAGATGACGTACGGCGAGCTGCACGCGCGCTCGTCGCGGCTGGCCAACCACCTGCGCGCGCGCGGCGTGCGGGCGGACGAGCCCGTGGCGCTGGTGATGGAGCGCGCGCCGGAGCTGGTCGTCGCGCTCCTGGGCATCCTCAAGGCGGGCGGCGCGTACGTCCCCGTGAACCCCCGCTATCCCCGGGAGCGGATGCGGGTGATGCTGGACGACTGCGGCGCCCGCGTGCTCGTGGCCCAGGCGGCGCTGGCGGACGCGCTCCCGGAGCACGGGCTGCGCGTCGTGTGCATCGACCGTGACTGGGACGACATCGCCCGGGAATCGGATGCCGATCGGCGGATCGACGGCGGGGCGGATGGGGCGGCGTACGTCATCTACACCTCCGGCTCCACGGGGCGGCCCAAGGGCGTCGTCGTGCCGCACCGCGCCGTCCTGCGCCTGGTGCGGGAGACGGACTACGCGCGCTTCGATGCGGACGACGTGATGCTGCAGCTGGCGCCGGTCGCGTTCGACGCCAGCACCCTGGAGCTGTGGGGCTCGCTGCTGAACGGCGGGCGCCTGGCCGTGTTTCCGCCGGAACTGCCGTCCATGGAGACGCTGGGCGCCTTCCTCCAGCGCCACGGGGTGACGACGGCGTGGCTGACGGCGGGCCTCTTTCACCAGATGGTGGATTCCAACCTCCCCGGGCTGGGCGGGCTCACGCAGCTGCTGGCGGGGGGCGACGTCCTTTCCGTCCCCCACGTGCGCCGGGTGATGGAGGCGTATCCCGACCTGCGCCTGATCAACGGCTACGGACCCACGGAGAACACCACCTTCTCCGCCTGCCACACGGTGCAGCCGGAGGACGCCGAGCGCGCGTCCATCCCCATCGGCCGGCCGATCCCCAACACGACGGCGTACGTGCTGGACGCGCACCTGCAGCCGGCGCCCATCGACGTCCCCGGCCAATTGTACGTGGCCGGCGACGGGCTGGCGCGCGGCTACCTGCACGCGCCCGGGATGACGGCGTCGCGCTACGTCCCCGACCCGCTCAGCCGGACGCCGGGCGCGCGGATGTACCGTACGGGCGACCGGGTGCGCTGGCGGCCGGACGGCGTGCTGGAGTTCCTGGGGCGCATCGACCAGCAGGTCAAGATCCGCGGCCACCGCATCGAGCCGGGGGAGATCGAGTCCGTGCTGGAGCGGCATCCGTCCGTCTCCGCCGCCGTGGTGCACGTGCGCGAGGACGTGCCGGGCGAGCGGCGCCTGGTGGCGTACGTCATCCCCGCGAAGCCGGAGGAGGCGGAGGAGGACGCCGGCGGCGAGGCGGCGCTGGGCGAGGGGCAGGTGCAGCAGTGGGAAACGCTGTTCGACGACATGTACACGGGGACGCGCGGCACGGAAGAGGGCGACGCGACCTTCGACATCATCGGATGGAACAGCAGCTACACGGGCGAGCCCATCCCCGCGCCGGAGATGCGCGAGTGGGTGGATCGCACCGTGGAGCGCATCCTTTCGCTCGATCCCAGGGACGTGCTGGAGCTGGGCGTGGGGACGGGGCTGCTGCTGTTCCGGGTGGCGCCGCACGCCCGCGCCTACCTGGGCACGGACCTGAGCGCCCGCGCCCTGCAGACGCTGGGCGAGCGGGTGCGCGGGACGGCGGGGCTCCCCCCCGTGACGCTGCTGCAGCGCGAGGCGGCGGACTTCACGGGGATTCCAGGGGCGGGCTTCGACACCGCCGTGCTGAACTCCGTCTGCCAGTACTTTCCCGGCGCGCAGTACTTCGCGGACGTGGTGGACGGCGCCGTGGAGCGGCTGCGGGACGGCGGCGCCTTCTTCATCGGCGACGTGCGCAACCGGGGGACGCTGCAGGCGTTCCGCACGGCCGTGGAGTTCGACGGGGCCCCGGCCGGCATGCCCCTGCGCGAGCTGCGGCAGCGCGCCCGCCGCGTGGTGGACGAGGAGGAGGAGCTGGTGGCGGACCCGGACTTCTTCCGGGCCCTGGCGGAGCGGAACGCGCGCATCCACCGGGCGGACGTGCGGGTCAAGCGCGGCACGCACCACAACGAGCTCACGCGCCACCGCTACGACGTCGTCCTGCACGTGGGTCAAGCGGACGAGCGGCGGCCGGCGCGGGCGCTGGCGTGGGACGGGGACGGGGTGACGATGGACGCGCTGCGGCAGGCGCTGCTGGCCGCGCCGGGCGAGGCGCTGGCCGTCCTGGGCGTGCCGGATGCCCGCGTCGCGCGGGAGCTGCGCATCGTGGAGCTGGCGGCGGACCCGGACGGGCCCGCGACCGTGGGCGACGCGCGGCGGGTGCTGGAGGACGATCCGCCTGCGGCCGTGGATCCCGAGGAGATGTGGGCGCTGGCGGAAGGGCTGGGCCTCCTGGCGGACATCCGCCTGGGCGGGCCGGGGCGCTTCGACGTCCTGTTCCGCGCGCCGGAATCCGCCGGGTTCGACTTTCCGCCGCGGGAGTTGGAGCCGCGCCCCCTGCCGTCGTACACCAACGATCCCCTGCGGGCGGCGCAGGCGCGGGAGCTGTCGCCCAGGCTGCGGGCGTGGCTCAAGGAGCAGCTGCCGGAATACATGCTCCCGTCCGCCGTGGTGCTGATGGACGAGTTCCCCCTGACGCCCAACGGCAAGACGGACCGCCGCGCCCTTCCCGCGCCCGAGCCCCTGCGCCAGGGCGACGCGTCGGAGCTGGCCGAGCCGCGCACGGACGCCGAGCGGCAGATGGCGGCCATCTGGGCGGAGGTGCTGCGGCTGGAGCACGTGTACGCCAACGACAACTTCTTCGACCTGGGCGGGCACTCGCTGCTGGCCACGCAGCTGGTGACGCGGGTGCGCGAGGCGTTCCAGGTGGAGCTGCCCCTGCAGCGCATCTTCGAGTCGCCCACCGTGTCCGCCCTGGCCGCCGTGGTGGAAAACGCACAGATGGACGCCATGGCCGCGCTGCTGGACGACCTGGACGACCTCTCGGACGACGAGGTGGCGGCGATCCTTGCGGCGGAGCAGTCCGCCTACCACGGCCTGGCGGGGAGATAAGGCGATGACGGACATCCAGGGCCGCCTCGCCGGCCTTTCGCCCGAAAAGCGGCGCCTGCTGGAGCTGCGGATGCAGATGCAGCGCGCCCAGACGGCCGGGCCCGCGCTCGTCCCCCGCCCCCGCGACGGGCGGCCCATCCCCCTGAGCTTCGCGCAGCAGCGGCTGTGGGTGCTGGACCGGCTGGACCCCGGCAGCGCCGCGTACAACATGCCCAGCCCCCTGCTGCTGCGCGGGCCGCTGGACACGGCCGCCCTGGCGCGCGCCCTGGACGCCCTGCGCGAGCGCCACGAGTCGCTGCGCACCACGTTCGGCGTGGCGGACGCGGAGGGCGAGCCCGTGCAGGTCATCCACCCGTTCGTCCCCGTCCCCCTTCCCGTGGAGGACCTGTCCGCCCTCCCGGAGGAGGAGCGCGACGCCGAGGCCGAGCGGCACGTGCACGCGGACGCCAACACGGGCTTCGACCTGGTGGAGGGCCCGCTCTTTCGCGCGCGGCTGCTGCGGCTGCGGGACGAGGAGCACGTCCTTCTCCTGTGCCTGCACCACTCCATCAGCGACGGGTGGAGCCTGGGGATCCTGGCCCGCGAGCTGGGCGCCCTGTACGGCGCATTCACGGAGGGTCGGCCCAATCCGCTCCCCCCGCTCCCCGTGCAGTACCCGGACTTCGCCATCTGGCAGCGCGAGCACCTGGCGGGGGAGAACCTGGCGCGGCACCTGGAGTTCTGGAGCAGCGCGCTGGCCGGCGCGCCCCCCGCCCTGGAGCTGCCCACGGACCATCCCCGCCCCCACGCGGAGAGCCACCGCGGCGTGCTGATGCGCGGGAGCGTCTCGCCGGAGTTGACGGCACGGCTGCGGGCCCTGGCGCAGGCGGAGGGCGCCACGCTGTTCACGGTGCTGCTGGCCGGCCTGCGCGTGGTGCTGGCGCGGTGGAGCGGGCAGGACGACGTGGTCATCGGCACGCCGCTGGCCGGCCGCACGCGCACGGAGGTGGAGGGGCTCATCGGCTTCTTCATCAACACGCTGCCGCTGCGGGGGCCCGTGGACGGGGCCGAGTCGTTCCGGCGGATGCTGCAGCGGGAGAAGAAGGCGACCCTGGCCGCGTTCGACCGCCAGGACCTGCCCTTCGAGCGCATCGTGGAGGAGCTGCGCATCGCCCGCGACCTGAGCCGCAACCCCGTGTTCCAGGTGCAGCTGATGCTGCAGAACGCGGCCGTGGACCACATGGCGCTGGCGGGGCTGGAGCTTTCGCCCCTGGCCGTGAACTACGACACGGCGCGCTTCGACCTGGCGTGGGACCTGTACGAGGACGAGGACGGCGGGCTGCGGATGGACACGGAGTACGCGACCGACCTGTTCGAGCGCGACACCGTGGAGCGGATGCGGGGCCACCTGCTGCACCTGCTGGAGCACGCCGTGGAGGCGCCGGACACGCCCGTGGCGCGGCTGCGGATGATGGGCGACGACGAGCGCGCGGCCGTGGCGGGCGCGGTGGACGGGGCCACGCGCGACTGGCCCTTCGTCCCCGTGCACGGGCTGGTGGCGGCGCAGGCGGCGCGGACCCCGAACGACGTGGCCGTGGAAGGTGCGGACGGCGCGCTGACCTACGGGCAGCTGGACGCGCTTTCGGCCGGCGTGGCGGCGGCGCTGCGGGCGGCCGGCGCGGGGCGGGGCAACCTCGTGGCCGTCTGCGTGGACCGCTCGGCGCGGATGGTGGCGGCCCTGCTGGGGGTGATGCGCGCGGGCGCCGCCTACCTGCCGCTGGACCCGGACTATCCCGCGGACCGGCTGGCGTACATGCTGGAGGATTCCGGCGCGCGCGTGCTGCTGACGGAGCGCGCCATGGAATCCGCCGTCCCCGCGGCCGACGTCGCCCGCGTCTTCCTGGAGGACGTCGCCCCGGCGGACGCCGCGGCTTCGGCGGATGCTATCGATCAGATCGATTCCATCGATCCGGAGGAGCTGGCGTACGTCATCTACACGTCCGGATCCACGGGGCGGCCCAAGGGGGTGATGGTGCGCCACGGCGGCGTATCCACCTTCCTGCGCTCCATGGCCGAGGTGCCCGGGCTGGGCGCGGACGACACGCTGCTGGCCCTGACCACCATCGCCTTCGACATCTCCGTGCTGGAGATGTTCCTCCCGCTGTCCCTCGGCGCCCGCGTCGTCGTGGCGTCGCGCGAGCAGGCGGCGGACCCCGTGCTGCTGGCGGAGCGCATCCGCCGCGCGGAGCCCACCGTGGTGCAGGCCACGCCCGCCACCTGGGGGATGCTGCTCACGGCCGGCTGGACGCCGCGCCCGGGCGTGCGCCTGCTCACGGGCGGCGAGGCCCTGCCGCGCCCCGTGGCGGACCGGCTGCTGGCCGCCGGCGCGGAGATCTGGAACATGTACGGCCCCACGGAGACCACCGTGTGGTCCACCACGGGGCGCGTGGGCCCGGAGCCCATCACCCTGGGCGGCGTGGTGGCCAACGAGGCGCTGCACGTGCTGGACGCCGCCGGGCAGCCGTCGCCCCTGGGCGTGTTCGGCGAGCTGTTCATCGGCGGGGCGGGGGTGACGCGCGGCTACCTGGGACGCCCCGGATTGACGGCGGAGCGGTTCGTCCCGGACCCGTTCGGGGTGCCCGGATCGCGCCTGTACCGCACGGGCGACCGCGTGCGGCGGATGGCGGACGGCACCCTGGAGTTCGGCGGGCGCGTGGACTTCCAGGTCAAGCTGCGCGGGTTCCGCATCGAGCTGGGGGAGATCGAGGCCGCCCTGCGCGCGCACCCCGGCGTGGGCGCGGCCGTGGCGCTGGTGCGCGAGGACGTGCCGGGCGACGCGCGCCTCGTGGCCTATCTGACGGGCCAGGACGGCGCCGCCGCGCCCGCCGGGGCGGAGCTGCGGGCGCACCTGCGCGACCGGCTGCCGGAGTACATGCTGCCGTCGGCGTTCGTCGTGCTGAAGACGCTTCCGCTCACGCCCAACGGCAAGGTGGACCGCAAGGCCCTCCCCGCGCCGGACGGGCGGATGGACGAGCGGCCGTACACGGCGCCGCGCACGCCGGAGGAAGAGGCGCTGGCGGAGATCTGGCGCGAGGTGCTGCGGCTGGACCGCGTGGGGCTGGAGGACGACTTCTTCGAGCTGGGCGGCCACTCGCTGCTGGCCACGCAGGTGCTGTCGCGCGTGCGCCGCGAGCTGGGGGTGGAGCTGCCCCTGCGCGTGCTCTTCGAGGCCAGCACCGTGCGCGCCCTGAGCGAGCGGCTGCACGGGGCCACGGCCGCGGACGGGCCCGTGCTGGCCCCCGTGGAGCGCGCCGGCCTGTCGCCCCTGTCGTTCGCGCAGGAGCGGATGTGGTTCCTGGAGCGCATGTCGCCCGAGACGGGCGGCTACAACATGGCCGACGCGCTGGCCCTGGACGGGCCGCTGGACGCGGAGGCACTGCGCGCGGCGCTGGAAGCGGTCGTGGCCCGGCACGAGGTGCTGCGGACGCGGTACGCGGACGTGGACGGCGTCCCCATGCAGGACGTGCTTCCCCCGCCGCGCTTCCTCCTCCCCGTGGAGGACGTGGCGGAGGCGGCGGTGCAGGGGCGGATGCGCCACGAGGCGCGCATCCCGTTCGACCTGGCGGCGGAGATCCCCATCCGCGCGCGGCTGCTGCGGACGGCGCCCGAGCGGCACGTGCTGCTGCTGACGGTGCACCACATCGCCGCGGACGGCTGGTCGTGGGGCGTGCTGCTGCGGGAGATGACGCTCGCCTACGGCGCCGCCCTGCGCGGTGAGGCGCCGCCGCCGGCGCCGCTCCCCATCCAGTACGCGGACTACGCCATCTGGCAGCGCGCCTGGCTGCACGGGCCCGTGATGGAGGAGCAGCTGGCCTTCTGGCGCGGCCGGCTAGCGGGCGCCCCGGCGCTGCTGGAGCTGCCGTACGACCGGCCGCGCCCCGCGGAGCAGTCCGAGGAGGGCGGCACGATGCACGTGGCCCTCCCCGTGGACGTGGCGCGCGCGGCCCGGCAGCTGGCCCGGCGCGACGGGGCCACGCTGTACATGGTGCTGCTGGCGGCGTGGAAGGCCACGCTGCACCGCTGGAGCGGCGAGACGGACGTGGTCATCGGCACGCCCATCGCCGGGCGCGCGCGGGCGGAGACGGAGGGGCTCGTGGGGCTCTTCGTGAACACGCTGGCCCTGCGGACGGACCTGGGCGGCGACCCCACCTTCCGCACGCTGCTGCGGCGGGTGCGCGAGACGGCGCTGGAGGCGTACGCGCACCAGGACGTGCCGTTCGAGCAGATGGTGCAGGACACGGGCGTGCCCCGCTCCATGAGCCACGGCCCCGTCTTCCAGGTGATGTTCGGCCTGCAGAACGTGCCGCCGGGCGGGCTGGAGATGGAGGGCATCCAGGCCCACGCCCTTCCCGACGCGGGAAGCACGGCGCGCTTCGACCTGATGGTGCTGGTGGACGAGACGGGCGACGACCTGCGCGCCTACGTGGAGTACTCGTCCGCGCTGTGGGACGCGCAGACGATCGCGCGGCTGATGGAGCACTTCCACGGCCTGCTTCGCGCCGCCGTCGCCGCGCCCGACACGCCCGTGGCCGCCCTGCCGATGCTCCCCGCGGAGGAGCGCGCGCTCGTCGTCGATCGCTGGAACGCGACGGAACGGCCGGGCGCGGCGGACGGCGTGGTGCACGCGTTGTTCACGGCGCAGGCCGCGCGGACGCCGGACGCGCACGCGCTGGAGTGGAGCGGGGCGTCGCGGACGTACGCGGAGCTGGATGCGCGGTCCAACCGCATCGCCCGCCGTCTTCGCGCGATGGGTGTGGGGCCGGACGTGCGCGTGGCCGTGGCCCTGCAGCGGTCGATGGAGATGCCGGCCGCCGTGCTCGCCGTGCTCAAGGCGGGGGGCGGATACGTGGCCGTGGATCCCGGCTATCCCGCGGACCGCGTCGCCTACATGCTGGAAGACAGCCGCGCGGCCGTCCTCATCACCACGGCGGACGTGGCCGCGCGCCTGCCGGAGACGGGCACGGCGCTGCTGCGGATGGATGTGGATGCCGACGCCATCGCCGCGGAATCCGCCGATGCGCTGTCGGTGGACGTGCATCCCGAGAACCTGGCGTACGTCCTCTACACGTCCGGGTCGACCGGGCGGCCCAAGGGCGCCGCGCTGCCGCACCGCGCGCTCGTCAACATGGTGCGCTGGCAGCTGGCGCGCTTCGGGGCGGATGGCGCTGCGCGGACGCTGCAGTTCGCGTCGCTGAGCTTCGACGTCTCGTTCCAGGAGATCTTCAGCACCTGGGCGGCCGGCGGATCGCTCGTCCTCGTGGATGACGACACGCGGCGTGACGCGGAGGCGCTCGTGGCCTACCTGCGGACGCACCGCATCCAGCGCCTCTTCCTTCCCTTCGCCGCCCTGCAGAACCTGGCGGAGACGGCGGAAGACGCGCGCATCCCCGACCTGCGCGAGATCATCACGGCGGGCGAGGCGCTGCGCTCCACGCCGCAGCTGGTCGCGTTCCACCAAGCCAATCCCGGGCTGCGGCTGGACAACCACTACGGCCCGTCGGAGACGCACGTCGTCAGCGCGCATCGGCTGGACGAAGATCCCACGGCGTGGCCGCTGCTGCCGCCCATCGGCGCGCCCATCCACAACACGCGGCTGTACGTGCTGGACGGGCGGATGCAGCCGTCGCCCGTGGGCGTGCCCGGCGAGCTGTACGCGGGCGGCGCGGCGCTGGCCCGCGGCTACCTGGGCCGCCCGGGGCTCACGGCGGAGAAGTTCGTCCCGGACCCGTTCGGGGCGCCCGGATCGCGCCTGTACCGCACGGGCGACCGCGCGCGCTGGCTGCGGAGCGGCGTCCTCGATTACGTGGGGCGGACGGACTTCCAGGTGAAGATCCGCGGCTTCCGCATCGAGCCGGGCGAGGTGGAGGCCGTCATCGGCACCCATCCGCACGTGGCCGACGCGGCCGTGGCCGTGCGCGGGGACGGCGCGGAAAAGCGGCTCGTGGCCTACGTGGTCCCGGTCGAAGGATCCGCCGTGGCCGTGCCGGAGCTGCGGGCGTACGTGGCCGCGCACCTGCCGGACTACATGGTGCCCGCCGCGTGGGTGGCGCTGGACGCCATGCCGCTGACCCCCAGCGGCAAGACGGACCGCCGCGCGCTCCCCGAGCCCGCGGACGAGGGCGCCGCGGAGCACGGCGAGGGGCCGCGCGGGCCCGTGGAGCAGGTGCTGGCGGGATTGTGGGCGGAGCTGCTGGGCGCCCGCCGCGTGCGCCGGCAGGACAGCTTCTTCGAGCTGGGCGGCCACTCGCTCATCGCCACGCGCTTGATGTCGCGCATCCGCCGCGCGCTGGGCGTGGAGCTGCCGCTGAAGACGCTCTTCGCGTCCCCCACGCTGGCGGCCCTGGCGGAGCAGGTGGAGACGGCGCGCGCCGCCGCGGACGGAACGGAGCGCGTGCCTCCCATCCGTCCCCAGCCGCGCGACACGGAGCCGCCGCTTTCGTTCGCGCAGGAGCGGATGTGGTTCCTGGACCGCATGGTGGCCGGCACGGGCACCTACAACGTCCCCATCGTCCTGGAGCTGCACGGCGCCCTGGACGCGGACGCCCTGCGGGCCGCCCTCGGCGACGTGGTGGCGCGGCACGAGGCGCTGCGGACGCGCATCGACGAGCGCGACGGGCGCCCCGTGCAGCGCATCGCCGCGCCGGAGCCGTTCCATCTGCCCATCGAGGACGTCACGGAGGCGGATCTGGACGCGCGGCTGGGCGCGGCCACGGGGCCGGGGTTCGACCTGGCGGCGGACCTGCCCATCCGCGCCGTGCTCCTGCGGACCGCCCCGGACGCGCACGTGCTGGCCGTCACCATGCACCACGTGGCCACGGACGGCTGGTCCATCGGCATCCTCCTCCGCGACCTGTCCGCCTGCTACGCCGCGCGCGCCGCGGGGACGGAGGCCAACCTGCCCCCGCTCGCCCTGCAGTACGCGGACTACGCGGCGTGGCAGCGGCGCTGGCTGCGGGGCGAGACGCTGGCGCGGCAGATGGAGTTCTGGCGGCGGCGGCTGGCGGGCGCGCCGGCGGCCCTGGAGCTGCCCACGGACCGCCCCCGTCCCGCGCAGCAGAGCTACCGCGGCGCCGTGCACGGCTTCCTCGTGCCGGACGACGTGGCGGAGGCCGTGGCGGCGTTCACGGCGGCGGAGCAGGTGACCACGTTCATGGCCACGCTGGCCGTGTTCCAGGCGCTGCTGGGCCGCTACGCCGGGCAGGACGACGTGGTGGTGGGCTCGCCCATCGCGGGGCGCCACCGGGCGGAGTCGGAGCCCATCGTGGGCCTGTTCGTCAACACGCTGGGGCTGCGCACGGACCTGTCCGGCGACCCCAGCCTGCGCGAGCTGGTGGGCCGCGTCCGCGAGGGCACCCTGGACGCGTACACGCACCAGGACCTCCCCTTCGAGCGGCTGGCGGACGAGCTGGGGCTGGAGCGCTCGCTGGACCGCCAGCCCGTGTTCCAGGTGATGTTCACGGTGGACGAGTCCTCCCGCGCCGACATCCACCTCCCGGGGATCGAGGTGCGCGAGCGGTACGCGCCCCACCGCACGGCCAAGTTCGACCTGACGCTGAACCTGGAGGACACGGGGAGCGGGCTGGTCGGCGGCTTCGAGTACGCCACGGACCTCTTCGACCCGTCCACCATCGCGCGGATGGGCGATCACTTCGTGCGCCTGCTGGCCGGCGCCCTGGCCGATCCGGACCGCCCCCTGAGCGCCATCGACGCGCGGACGGACGAGGAGCGGGCGGCGCTGGACGCGTGGAACGCCGAGGCATCGCATCCGGAGTTCCTCACCCTCCCGCCCGTGCACGCGCAGACGGCCGCGCAGGCCGCGCGCACGCCGGACGCCGTCGCCCTGGCGTGGGAGGGCGGCTCGCTCACCTTCGCGGAGGTGGACGCGCGCGCCAACCAGCTGGCCAACCACCTCGTCGCCCTGGGCGTGCGGCCGGCGTCGCGGGTGGCCATCTGCCTGGAGCGCTCGCCGGAGATGGTCGTCGGCATGCTGGCCGTGGTCAAGGCGGGCGCCGCGTACGTCCCCGTGGACCCGGAGTATCCCGCGGAGCGCATCGCGTGGCTGCTGGAAGACAGCGCCGCCCCCGTCGTGCTCACGCTGGCGCGGACGGCGCCCTCCCTTCCGGCCACGGGCGCGCGCGTCGTCGCCGTGGACGCGGACTGGGAGCGCATCCAATCCGCCAGCAGCGAGGGGCCGCGGATCGAAATCCATCCCGAGCACATCGTCTACGTCCTCTACACGTCCGGGTCCACGGGCCGGCCCAAGGGCGTGGAGGTGCCGCACGGCGCGCTGGCCAACCACATGGCGTGGATGGCGCGCGCCTACCCGCTGGGCCCGGACGGCGCCGTGCTGCAGAAGACGGCGTTCGGCTTCGACGCCAGCGTGTGGGAGTTCTGGGCGCCCCTGCTGGAGGGCGGACGCCTGGTCCTGGCCGCGCCGGGCGGCCACCGCGACCCCGCGTACCTGCTGGACGTGGTGCGCCGCGAGCGCATCACCACCCTGCAGTTCGTCCCCTCCATGCTGGCCGTGATCGCGGGCGAGCCGGGGCTGGAGGCGTGCACGTCGCTGCGGCGCATCTACGCCGGCGGCGAGGCGCTGGCCACGGAGCTGGTGCGCCGCGTCCGCGAGCGGGTGGACGTGGACGTCGTGAACCTGTACGGCCCCACGGAGGCGACCATCAACGCCTCCACGCAGGCGTGCGACCCCGCCTATCCCCTTCCGGGCGCGCCCATCGGGACGCCCGTGGACAACGCGCTCCTGTACGTGACGGACGACGGGCTGCGGATGATGCCGCGCGGCGCCGTGGGCGAGCTGTGCGTGGGCGGCGCGGGGGTGGCGCGGGGCTACCTGAACCGCCCGGCGCTCACGGCGGAGAAGTTCGTCCCCGATCCGTTCGCGTCAGCGCCGGGCGCGCGGATGTACCGCACGGGCGACCGCGTCCGCATCGCCCCGGACTTCACGCTGCACTACTTCGGGCGCGCGGACTTCCAGGTCAAGCTGCGGGGCCAGCGCATCGAGCTGGGCGAGATCGAGGCGGCGCTCCTGCGCGACCCGTCCGTGCGCGAGGCCGCCGCGGCCGTGCGCGGGCAGACGCTGGTGGCGTACGTGGCCGCGGCGGAGGGGGCCACGATCGACCCCGCCGCCCTGCGTGAGCGGCTGCGGGGCGAGCTGCCGGAGGCGATGGTGCCCACGGCCGTCGTGGTGCTGGACGCGCTCCCCGTGACGCCCAACGGCAAGACGGACCGCAAGGCGCTCCCGGACCCGGAGGTGGAGGAAACGGATGCGCACGAGGCGCCCGCGACGGAGACGGAGCGCGAGCTGGCGGCCGTGTGGGCCGCACTGCTCCCGGACCGTGCCGCCGGGCGGGAGGACGGCTTCTTCGACCTGGGCGGGCACTCGCTGCTGGCCATGCAGCTGCTGGCCCGCGTGCGCCGCGCCTTCGACGTGCAGCTCCCCATCCGCGCCGTGTTCGAGGCGCCGCGTCTGCGCGACATGGCGGCCCGCATCGACGCCGCCCGCGGGGTGGCGGCCGGCGCGGAGGCGGAGACGGGCATCGTCCCGACGGATCGCAATCAGCCCCTGCCGCTGTCGTTTGCGCAGGAGCGGATGTGGTTCCTGGACCGGCTGCTCCCCGGGAGCGCCGTATACGCCATGCCCTTCCGCGTCCACCTGGAAGGTGCGCTCCGGGCGGATGCGCTCCGCCAGGCGCTGGAGGACCTGGTGCACCGGCACGAGGCCCTGCGCACGGTCTTCACGCCGCGGGACGGGCGCCCCGTGCAGGTGGTGACGCCGCCGGCGCGCCTCGATCTCCCCCTGACGGACCTGTCCGAGCTCCCGGCGGAGATCGCGGCGCAGGAGGCGGAGCGGATCGCGGACGACGAGGCGCGGCGGCCGTTCGACCTGGCGGCCGGGCCGCTCTTCCGCGCGCGGCTGCTGCGGACGGGCGAGGACGCGTGGCGGCTGCTGCTGACCATGCACCACGCCGTGTCGGACGGGTGGTCGCTGGACATCCTCTTCCGCGAACTGTCCGTGGCGTACGCGGCGCGCGCGGAAGGCGACACGCCCGTGCTGCCCCCGCTCGCCGTGCAGTACCCGGACTACGCCGCGTGGCAGCGCCAGTGGCTCAGCGGCGCGCGGCTGGAGCGGCAGATCGCCTGGTGGCGCGGCCGGCTGGCGGGCGCGCCCGTGCTGGAATTGCCGGCGGACCGCCCGCGCCCCGTCACCCCGACGTTCCGCGGCGACTGGGTGGAGTTCGCCGTGGGCGCCGAGGTGGCCGAGGCCGTGGACGAGCTGGCCCGGACGGAAGGCGCCACCCGCTTCCAGGTGCTCCTGGGCGCGTTCAGCGTCCTCCTGTCCCGCTGGTCCGGCCAGGACGACGTCGTCGTGGGCTCGCCCGTGGCGGGGCGGGGAAGGCCGGAGACGGAGGGGATGGTGGGCCTGTTCGTCAACACGCTGGCCCTGCGGACGGACCTCTCGGGAAATCCGGACTTCCGCGAGGTCGTCCGCCGCGTCCGCGCGGGGACGGTGGATGCGTTCGCGCACCAGGAGGTGCCGTTCGAGCGGCTGGTGGACGAGCTGCGGATCGAGCGGAGCCTGAGCCGGCATCCCCTCTTCCAGGTCTCCTTCTCCGTCCTCCCCCAGGCGGGCGCGGAGATGCGGATGGGCGACCTGCGCACGGTGGTGGAGCCGGCGACCACGGGGACGGCCAAGTTCGACCTGACGGTGCAGATGGCCCCGTGGGACGACGGGCTGGCGGGGGGGATGGAGTACGCGGCCGACCTCTTCGACCGGGCGACGGCGCAGCGGATGGCGGACGGCTTCGCCCTGGTGCTCACGGCGCTGGCGGCGGACCCGGACCGCCCCCTGTCGCGCCTCCCCGCGCTCCTGTCGGACAGGGAGCGGGCGCGGGTGCTGGAGGAATGGAGCGGGACGGACGCGCCCGTCGCGGAGCGAATCATCCCCGCCCTCGTGGCGGAGCAGGCCGCGCGCACGCCGGACGCGCCCGCGCTGGCCATGGGCGAGCGGACGGTGAGCTACGGCGAGCTGGAGGCGCGCGCCAACCGCCTGGCCCGCCACCTCGTCGACTGCGGCGTGGGGCCGGAGACCATCGTGGGCCTCGTGGCGGAACGGTCGCCGGAGACGGTGATCCACACGCTGGCCATCCTCAAGGCGGGCGCCGCGTACTTGCCGCTGGATTCCGCGTATCCCGCGGACCGGCTGCGCTACATGCTGGCGGATTCCCGCGCGGGCTTCGTGCTGACGGCCAGCGGGCTTCCCGCCGGGCTTTCCGGCGCGGGCGGGCCGGTGACGATCGACGCGCGAGCGGAGGCGGATCGCATCGAAACTCTGTCCGCATCAGCACTTACGGCGCCATCGGGTGTAACGGATCTGGCGTACGTCATCTACACCTCCGGATCGACGGGCCGGCCCAAGGGCGTGGCCGTGACGCACCGGGGGCTGGCGAACCTCGCCGAATGGCAGCGGGGGCGGATGGGGCTGCGGGCGGGCGACCGGGTGCTGCAGTTCGCGTCCTACTCGTTCGACGCGGCCGTGGCGGACGTGGTGCCGGCGCTGGCGACGGGGGCCACGCTCGTCTTTGCCCCCCGCGAGGCGATGATGCCGGGCGCCGCGCTGCTGGACACGCTGCGGCGCGAGCGCATCACCTTCGCCACGCTGCCGCCGGCCGCCCTGGCGGTGATGGACCCGGCGGCGCTCCCCGACCTGCGCGTGGTGCTGAGCGCGGGCGAGGCGCTGCCCCCGGCCGTGGCGGCGCGCTGGGCGGGCGCCGTGGAGCTGCACAACGCGTACGGCCCCACGGAGACGACCGTGTCCGCCGCGTCCGCGCGGGTGGAGGCGGACGCCCCGTCGGCGGTGATCGGCCGGCCGATCGACAACGCGCGGGCGTACGTGCTGGATGCCCACGGCCAGCCCGTCCCCGCCGGCGTGCCCGGCGAGCTGCACGTGGGGGGCGTGGGCGTGGCCCGCGGCTACCTGCACCGCCCGGCGCTGACGGCGGAGCGGTTCGTCCCGGACCCGTTCGGGGCGCCCGGATCGCGCCTGTACCGCACGGGCGACCGGGTGCGCTGGACGGCGGACGGCGTGCTGGAGTTCCTGGGGCGCGTGGACCAGCAGGTCAAGGTGCGCGGCTTCCGGATCGAGCCGGGGGAGATCGCGGCACGGCTGGCGGAGATGGACGGCGTGCGTGACGCCCTGGTGCTGGTGCGGCCCGACGCGCGGGGCGAGGGGCGGCTGGTGGCGTACGTGGCCGCGCCGGAGCGCGTGCTTTCCACGGCGGAGCTGCGCGATGGTCTGCGCCGCGTGCTTCCCGACTACATGGTGCCCCAGGCCTACGTGATCATGGACGCGTTTCCGCGGACGCCCAACGGCAAGACGGACCGCGCCGCCCTCCCCGCCCCCGCGGACCCGTCCGCCGGGCCCGCCGCGGCGCCGCAGGGGGAGCTGGAGATGGCCATCGCGGCCGTGTGGCGCGAGGTGCTGAACCTCCCCTCCGTGGGGGTGAACGACAGCTTCTTCGAGATCGGCGGGCACTCGCTGCTGGTGGCGCAGCTGCAGGACCGGCTGCGGGCGGGGATCGGGCGGGAGGTGTCGATGGTGGACCTGTTCCAGTATCCCACCGTGGCCGCGCTGGCCGCCCACCTGGACGCCGCCGCCCGCGCGGAGTCCGGCGGTGCGGAGGATCCGGAGAAGCAGGCCGGCCGCGGGCGAGGCGCCTCCCGCCGGGAGATGCTGAAACGGGGTGGACGGCGGTCGGGGGCGGGTTGATGACGGGGGCGGGATCCGGCGCGGAGCAGGGACTCGCCGCGGGCGGAGCGCCCCCCTCCCCGACCCTCCCCCACAAACTGCGTGGGGGAGGGAGATGGAACGGGACGGTGCCGTCGCGGTGGCGGAGGGTGTGGTCCTCCCCCGGCCTCGCTCAGGCTGGTCCACCCCCTCCCGCAAACTGCGCGGGAGGGGGTGTACACCCCAGAACCGGCGCGGGGCGGGCTGCCGTTGCGGTGAAGTTCTCCCCCTCCCGCCGCGAAGCGGGGGAGGGGGCCGGGGGGAGTGGGCCCTCGCCTGTGCCGGACGGCGGCCTCTCCGGACGAAGGTTTTCACCTCCCCCAGGGGTTTTGGGGGGAGGTCGCGAGGAACGAGCGGGTGGGGGCGCCCCGCGGGAAGCTGGCCGTTTCGCACCGACTAGAACGCGGATGATGCCCGTCATCATCCCTTGCACGATACCACGAGCACGACCATGAGCTTCGAGCCGGAAACCGAGTCCGAGAACGAGTACGAGGGCGTGCCGGAGGTGGCCGTCATCGGGATGTCGGGCCGCTTTCCCGGCGCCGATGACCTGGACGCCTTCTGGCGCAGCCTGCGCGACGGGGTGGAGCTCATCCGCAGCTTCTCCCCCGAGGAGCAGCGCGCGGCCGGCGTCCCCGAGGCGCTGCTCGCCGACCCCGCCTTCGTCCCGCGCTTTGGCGCGCTGACGGACGTGCAGACGTTCGACGCCGGCTTCTTTGGCTACAACCCGCGCGAGGCGGAGGCGCTGGAGCCCGCGCACCGCATCTTCCTGGAGTGCTGCTGGGAGGCGCTGGAGAACGGCGGCGTGGACCCCGCCCGCGCCGGCGGCAACGTGGGCGTGTTCGCGGGGGTGGGGACGCCGTACTACACGCAGGAGAACGTCCGCGCCAACGAGGAATTGGCCGCGGCGCTGGGCGAGTTCCAGCTGGGCGTGGCCAGCAGCAAGGACTTCTTCGCCAACCGCGCCGCGTACAAGCTGGACCTGCGCGGCCCCGCCATCAGCGTGCAGACGGGGTGCAGCACGTCCCTCGTGGCCGTGCACGTGGCCGCGCAGAGCCTGCTGCACGGCGAGTGCGACCTGGCCCTGGCCGGCGGCGCCAACGTCGTCGTCCCCAACGACCTGGGCTACGTCTACGCGCCGGGCGGCATCTCGTCCCCCGACGGCAGCTGCCGCGCGTTCGACGCGGACGCGGCGGGGACGCTGGGCGGCAACGGCGTGGGCGTCGTGCTCCTCAAGCGCCTGGCCGATGCCGTGCGCGACGGCGACCGCATCCGCGCCGTCATCAAGGGGAGCGCCGTGAACAACGACGGCGGCGCCAAGGTCGCGTTCACGGCGCCGTCCGTGGAAGGCCAGGCCGCCGTCATCCGCGAGGCGCTGGAGATGGCGGACGTGGATCCATCCACCATCCGCTTCGTGGAGGCGCACGGCAGCGGCACCGAGATGGGCGACCCCATCGAGATCGCCGCGCTCACGCAGGCCTGGCGCAGCTGGACGGACCGCAAGCAGTACGCGGCGGTCGGCTCCGTCAAGACGAACATCGGGCACCTGGACGCGGCGTCCGGCATCGCCGGGTTCATCAAGGCCGTGCTGGCGCTGGAGGCGAAGGAGCTGCCGCCCACCGTCCACTTCCGCCGTCCCAATCCGAAGATCGACTTCGCCTCCTCCCCGTTCTACGTCTCCGGACAGCGGGAAGACTGGGAGGCGGATGAGGATGCGCCCCGCCGCGCGGCCGTGAGCTCGTTCGGCATCGGGGGGACCAATGCGCACGCGGTGCTGGAAGAGGCGCCGCCGCGGCGCCCGTCCCAGTCCCGCCGGGCGACGCAGCTGCTCGTCCTGTCCGCGCGGACGCAGACGGCGCTGGACGCGGCCACGGAGCGGCTGTCCGCCCACGTCGCCGCGCATCCCGAGCAGGCGCTGGCGGACGTCGCGCACACGCTGCAGTCGGGGCGGCGCGAGTTCCCCTTCCGCCGCGCGCTCGTCGTCCGGCCCGGCGAGGACGCGGCGTCGCTGCTCCAGGCGCGCCACCCCGAGCGGGTGTGGACGTCGGCGGTGGAGGACGGGCACCGCTCCGTCGCGTTCCTCTTTCCCGGCGTGGGCGACCAGTATCCGCAGATGGCGCGCGGGCTGTACGACGGCGAGCCCGCCTTCCGCGCGGAGATCGACCGCTGCGCCGAGATCCTGCGCCCGGCGCTGGGCATCGACATCCGCGAGGTGATCTTCCCCGGCGAGGCCCCGGCGGTCGCGGCGCCCGGCGCGGGGATCGACCTCAAGGCCATGCTGGGCAAGGCGGACGCGGCCGATCCCAACGCGGAGCAATTGAACCGCACGGAGCTGGCGCAGCCCGCCGTGTTCGTCGTCGAGTACGCCCTGGCGAAGCTGTGGATGCACTGGGGGATCGTCCCGGAGGCGGTCATCGGGCACTCGCTGGGCGAATACGCGGCGGCCTGCATCGCCGGCATCTTCTCGCTGGAGGACGCGCTGTCCCTCGTCGCCGAGCGCGCGCGGATGATCGGCGCGCTCCCCGGCGGCGCCATGCTGGCCGTGCCGCTCTCGGCGGACAAGGCGGCGGCGTTCCTGGCGGACGGGACCGCGATCGCCACGGTGAACGCGCCGGAGCTGTGCGTGGTCGCGGGGCCGGAGGACGCGGTGGAATCCGTGCGGCAGCGGCTGGCGGATGCGGGGCACGTGGCGCGGAAGCTGGCCGCCACGCACGCCTTCCACTCGCCCATGATGGATGCCGTCGTGGGTCCCGTGGCGGAGCTCGTGGGGCGGATGCGATTGAACGCGCCGCGCATCCCCATGGCCAGCAACGTCACGGGGACGTGGATCACGGCGGCGGAGGCCACGGATCCGCGCTACTGGGCCCGGCACACGCGCGAGACCGTCCGCTTCGACCGCGGCGTGGCGGAGCTGCTGCGCGCGCCGGGCCGCGTCCTCGTCGAAGTCGGCCCCGGGCAGACGCTGAGCACGTTCGTCCGCCAGCGCGGCGACGCGGGCGCGGTGCCGGTGATTCCGTCCATCCGCTACCCGTACGACCGCACGCCGGACGCCGCGTTCCTGCTCGGCGCGCTGGGCCGTCTCTGGCTGGCGGGGGTGACGCCGGACTGGAAGGGATTCCACGACGGCGAGCGCCTGAACCGCGTCCCGCTCCCGACCTACCCCTGGGAGCGCCAGCGCTTCTGGGTGGATGCGCCCAAGCCGGGCGAGGTGTCGTCCGCGCTGCGCGGGGGACGGAAGGCGGACCCGGCGGAGTGGATGTACGTCCCCTCGTGGCATCGCACGCCCGCGCCGCGCCCCGCGTTCGGCGAGGGCACCGTGCTCGTGTTCGCGGATGATACGGCGCTGTCGATGGGGGCCGTGGACGCGCTGCGGGACCACGGGCGCACGCCGCTCGTCGTCCGCATGGGGGATGCGTTCGGGCGGACGGCGGACGGGTTCACGGTGCGGCCGGCGTCGCGCGAGGACCATCGCAAGCTGGTGGATGCGCTCGGCGAGGCGGACGGCGTTCCGTCCACCATCCTGCACCTGTGGGCCGTGGCGGAAGCGCCGTCGCGCGGCACGGTGGGCGTGCTGGTGCTGGCGGATGCGCTGGGCCGCGCCCGCGCGGAGACGGCGCTGGTCGCCGTGACGGCCGGCGCGGCGGAGGTGGGCGGCGACGAGGCGGTGGACGCCGCGAAGGCGGCGATCTTCGGCGCGGCGGCCGTGCTGCGCGTGGAGACGCCGACCGTGGCGCCGCGCGTGGTGGACGTCGCGCTGCCGTCGTCGTCGGGGTCGGGAGCGGACGCGGAGGCGCGGGCGCTGGGCGCGCGCATCGCCGCCGAGGCGCTGGCGGGCGACGCGCGGGAAGTGGCTCTGCGCGGCCGGCACCGCTGGACGCGCGGCTTCGAGCCGGTGAAGCCCGCGCCGACCAGCGCGCCGGTGCTGCGCGAGGGCGGCGTGTACCTGTTCATCGGCGGGCTGCGGGGGCGCAACGAGCAGCTGGCGGAGCACCTGGTCCGCCGCTACGCCGCGCGCATCGTCCTGCTGGATCCCACGCTCCCGCACCGCGGCGGCTGGGACCCCGTCGTCAAGGCGCGCTTGGCGGAGGACCCGCTGCGCCGGCAGATCGAGCGCATCCGCGAGCTGGAGGCGGCAGGCGCGGAGATCCTGAACATCCAGGTCGTCCCCGCCGAGCCGGAGCAGATGCGCGACGCGCTCCGGCAGATCGAGGCGCACTTCGGCGCGCTGCACGGTGTGGTCTTCTCGGCCCTGGCGCACGAGGAAAGCGACCGCGAGTCCATCGCCGACGTGCGTGTGGGGCCGTACGAGCGGTGGATGACGCACCTGCTGGCCGAGCTGCGCGGCGTGCACGCGGCGCTGGCGGACCGCGCGCTGGACTGGATCGTCGTGGAGTCGTCGCTGACGGCGGAGCTGGGCGGCGTGGGCGTGATCGGCGTGGCGGCCACGGACGCGGTGGTGAACGCGTTCGCCGGCACGGAGACGGCGGGCGACGTGCAGCCGTGGACGTCCGCCGCGTGGGACCGCTGGTATGGCGAGGACGAGGCGCGCGAGGGCTACGGCATGGGCGAGGACGAGGCCGTCGTCGCCTTCGAGCACCTGCTTACGCGGGCCGGCGAGCCGCACGTGCTGCTCTCCACGGGCGACATCGAGCACCGCATCACGTCGCGCGGCGATGCGCAGGCGGGGCCGGCCATGGGCACGTACGCGCGGCCGCAGCTGGCCACGGAGTACCACGCGCCCAGCACGGACGTGGAGGAGGTGGTGGCGGCCATGTGGGAGGAGCTGCTGGGAATCTCGCCCATCGGCGTGCACGACGACTTCTTCGCGCTGGGCGGGCACTCGCTGCTGGCCACGCAGATCATCGTGCGGTGCCGCGAGAGCTTTGGGCTGGAGCTGCAGCTCAAGGCCATCTTCGAGGCGCCCACCATCGCCCGTTTTTCCGTGCTGGTGGAGGACGCCATCATCGCCGAGATGGAGCAGCTCACGGACGAAGAGGCGATGGAGCTGGCGGGGGCGTAGGACGGAAGGGCAGTGCGAGAGTGCGAAAGTGCGAAAGTGCGAAAGTGCGAAAGTGCGAAAGTGCGAAAGTGCGAAAGTGCGAAAGTGCGGGAGTGCGGGAGTGCGGAAGTAGCTCCGCCGGGTGAGCGGAGGGTGGTCGCGGGCGGAGCGCCCCCCTCCCCAACCCTCCCCCACAAACTGCGTGGGGGAGGGAGTTTGAAGGGGCGAGCCCGAGGCGGATAGGCGGGCTTCGGAAGGTGCAGTTCTCCCCCTCCCTCCGCGAAGCGGGGGAGGGGCCGGGGGGAGGGGGCCCTCGGCGCGCGGCGAAAATCCCGCCTCGCGGCCGGACCCGCCGCCCGAGATGAAGCAGCAACTCCCCCAGGGGTTTTTGGGGGGAGGTCGCGAGGAACGAGCGGGTGGGGGCGCTGGGCGGATGCCGGCCGGTGTGCAGGGAGGGGGAGGGTGGGCGGGCGCCGTAAAGCCCGCCCGTGCACGAAATCGAGTAGCTGACTCCGTTCTTTTGCAGCGATAGACCACGACCGATGACCGACACCACGACGCGCTCGCGGGACCAGCTTTCCGAGGCCAAGCGCCTGCTGCTGGAAAAGCGGATCAAGGGGCTGGCCAAGCCGGCCGCGCCAAAGAACGCCATCCGGCGTCGCGGCGGCGGGCCCGTGCACCCCATGTCGTGGGCGCAGGAGCGGCTGTGGTTCCTGGACCAGATGGAGCCGGGCAACGCCTTTTACAACATCCCCGCGGCGTCGCTCATCTCCGCGCGCATCGACGTGCCCACGCTGGAGCGCGCCTTCAGCGAGGTCATCCGCCGGCACGAGGCCCTGCGCACCGTCTTTCGCCTGGTGGACGGCGAGCCCAAGCAGATCGTGCAGCCGCCGTACGACCTGCGGATCGAGATGGGCGACATCCGCGGCCCCAGCGGCGAGGCGGCGGACGAGGAGACCATCCGCCAGACCATCACCCGCGAGGGCGCGCGGCCGTTCGACCTGGCCGAGGGGCCGCTCGTGCGCGTGCACCTGATCCGCGTGAGCGAGGCGGACTACGCGCTGCTGGTGAACGTGCACCACATCGTCACGGACGGGTGGAGCATGCCCATCGTCATGCGCGAGATGGACGAGCTGTACGAGGCGTACGCGCGGGGGCTGCCGTATCCGCTCAAGGAGCTGGAGATCCAGTATCCCGACTACAGCGCGTGGCAGCGCGAATTCCTCACGGGCGACACGCTGCGCCAGCAGGTGGACTACTGGTGCAACCACCTGCAGGGCGCGCCCACGCTGGAGCTGCCCACGGACCGGCCCCGCCCGCCCGTGCTGTCGTACCGCGGCAACATCTACCGCTTCGTGTGGCCCGCGGCGCTCACGGAGAAGGTCCGCGCCATGGCGGTGGAGGCCGGCGCGTCCATGAACATGGTGATCATGGCCGGCTTCTACCTCATGCTGCACCAGTACAGCGGCCAGGACGACGTGGTCGTGGGCACGCTGCTGGGCAACCGCAACCGGGTAGAGACGGAGCCGCTGGTGGGCTTTTTCGTGAACTCGGCGCCCATCCGCGCCCGGCTGCGCGACGCCATGCCCTTCCGCGAGCTCGTGCGGCAGGTGCGCACGGCCGTGCTGGACGCCGACGCGCACCAGGACCTGCCGTTCGACAAGATGCTGGACGAGCTCAAGGTGGAGCGCGATCCCGCCCGCAACCCGCTGTTCCAGGTGATGTACTTCCATCACACCTTCGTGAAGGACGTGCACCACAAGGAAGACTCGGAGTTCGCGTCGGAGCTCAACTCCCGCGCGCTCTTCCAGGAGACGGGCGTCACGCTGGTGGACACCAACGCCACCAAGTTCGACCTGACGTTCTGCACGCTGGAGATGGGCGACGGCATCCTGGCCAACATGTGCGAGTACAGCTCGGACCTGTGGGACGAGGCCAGCATGGCGCGGATGATGGAGCACACCCGCGTCCTCCTGGAGCGAGCCTGCGTCCGCCCCGACGCGCCCCTCTCCGCCTTTTCGATGGTGACCGACGCGGAGCGCGACCGCCTCCTGGCCTGGGGCACGAACGACCGGGGGATGCAGATCGATTCCACCCTGGTCGCCGAGCTGGACGCGCGCACCGCCGCGGCGCCGGACGCGACCGCGGTCGAATACGCGGACGCGCGGCTGACCTACGCGGAGCTCCGCGCGCGGGCCGATGCCGTCGCGCGGCGGCTGCACGGGCTGGGCGTGGTCCCCGGCGACCGCGTGGGCGTGGCCACGGAGGCGTCCGCCGCCATGGTGGCCGCCATCGCCGGCATCCTTCGCCTCGGCGCGGCCGTCGTTCCGATGGACCCGGAGTATCCGGCGGACCGGCTGTCGTTCATGGTCCGGGACAGCGGCGCGCGCTTCGTCCTCGTCCCCGCGGGCGGCGCGGCGATGGACTTTGGCGGGGCGCGGACGGTCGTGCTGGATGAAGCGGATGGGGCTGCGGAGGATGGATCGTTCGCGGCGCCGGCGGTGCACGCGGGGGACGTGGCGTACCTCATCTACACCTCCGGATCGACGGGCACGCCCAAGGCCGTGCTGACGACGCACGGGGCGCTCGTCCGCACCTTCGTGGACGCCGACTACCTGGAGATCCGCCCCGGCGACCGGGTGATGCAGGGCGCCGGGCTCTCGTTCGACGCGGCCGTCTTCGAGGTGTGGGCGCCGCTGGTCAACGGCGCGACGGTGGTGGGCGTCGAGCGCGACGTGCTCCTCTCCACCCCCGACCTCGCCCGGGCCCTGCGCGAGCGCGGGATCGTCGTGGCGTTCCTCACCACGCAGCTGTTCAGCCGCCACGTCCGCGAGATGCCGGACCTCTTCGCGGGACTGCGGTACGCGCTGTTCGGCGGCGAGCAGGTGGACGTGGGCGCCGTGCGCGCGTGCCTGGAGGGCGGCCGGCCGGAGCACCTGGTGCACCTGTACGGGCCCTCGGAGGCGGCCGTCTTCGCCACGGCGCACCGGGTGGATGCGGTCGCGGCGGACGCGTGGACGGTGCCCATCGGCCGGCCGGTGAACGCCACGCGGCTGTACGTGCTGGACGAGCGCGGGATGCCGTGCGGCACGGGCGTTCCCGGCGAGCTGTGCGTGGGCGGCGGGCGCGTGGCGGAGGGCTACCAGAACCGCCCCTCGCTCACGGCCGAGCGCTTCGTCGCCGATCCGATCTCCGGCGAGGATGCGCGGATGTACCGCACGGGCGACCGGGTGCGCTGGCTGGCGGACGGCACGCTGGAGTTCCTGGGCCGGCTGGACGCGCAGGTCAAGGTGCGCGGCTTCCGCATCGAGCCCGGCGAGGTGGAGGCGGCCCTGCGCGAGCACCCCGCCGTGCGCGACTGCGTCGTCATCGCCCGCGAGGACGGCGGCGAGCGGCGGCTCGTGGCCTATGTGGTGGGCGAGGGGATCGAGGATGGAGCGATGCGCATCCACCTCAAGGGGCGGCTGCCGGACTACATGGTCCCCTCCGCCTTCGTCCTGATGGACGCGATCCCGCTCACGCCCAACGGCAAGGTGGACCGCCGCAAGCTCCCCGCGCCGGACGCCGCCGCCACCCAGGCCGCGGACACGTACGCCGCGCCGCGCACCCGCCCGGAGCGCGTGCTGGCGGAGCTGTGGGCGGAGGTGCTGCGGCTGGAGCGCGTGGGCATCCACGACAACTTCTTCGCGCTGGGCGGGGATTCGATTCTTTCGATCCAGATCATCGCGCGGGCGGCGCAGGCGGGGGTGCGCGTGACGCCCAAGCAGATGTTCGTGCACCAGACCATCGCCGACCTGGCCGCCGTGGCCACGGACGCCGCGCCCGGCCAGGCGGAGCAGGGCCCCGTCACGGGCGCGGTGCCCCTGACGCCCGTGCAGCGCTGGTTCTTCGCGCAGCAGCATCCGGAGCCGCGGTGGTTCAACCTCGCGCTGCTCTTCGAGGCGCCGTCGCGGCTGGACGCGGATCTCCTGCAGCGCGCGGCGGACGCCCTGCTCGCGCACCACGACGCCCTGCGAATGCGCTACACCCGCACGGGGGACGGCTGGGCGCAGGCGATCGCGGAGCCGCACGCCGCGTCCGTGGAATCCATTGGCCTGTCCTCCGTGGATGGGCTCGCCCGGGACGAGGCGTTCGCGGCGCACGCCGAGCGGCTGCAGCGCTCGCTGGACCTGGAGCACGGCCCGCTCGTCCGCTTTGCGCTGGTGGAGATGGGCGATCATCCGCAGCGCCTGCTGGTCGTCGCGCATCACCTGGTGGTGGATGCCGTGTCGTGGCAGTTCCTGGCCGCGGACCTGGAAGCCGCCTACCGCCAGGCGGAGCGGACGGAATCCATCTCCCTGCCGCCCAAGACGACGTCCTTCAAGCGCTGGGCGGAGCGCCTCGCCGAGCGCGCCGCATCGCCCGAAGCCCGCGCGGAGGCCGCGTTCTGGACCGCGCAGGCGAGGGCCGGCGACGCGCCGCTCCCCGTGGACCACGCCGGCGGATCCAACACGGAAGGCGAGGCGGACTACGTGGTCGCCGCGCTGGAAGAGGCGGAGACGCGCGCGCTGCTGACCGACGTGCCGCCCGTCTACGGTACGCAGATCAACGACGTGCTGCTGGCCGGCCTGGCGCGCGCCTTTGGCGAGTGGACGGGGAGCGGCGCGCTGTGGGTGGACGTGGAGGGCCACGGCCGCGAAGAGCTGTTCGAGGACGTGGACGTGTCGCGGACGGCGGGGTGGTTCACGGCCATCCACCCGGTCCGCCTGGACGTCCCCGCCGAGCCCGGTGCCGCGCTCAAGGCGGTGAAGGAGCAGCTGCGCGCCGTGCCCGCCAAGGGCGTGGGCTTCGGGCTGCTGCGGTGGATGGGGGACGACGCCACGCGCGCCGCCCTCGCCGCGCTCCCCGTGCCCGGCGTGGCCTTCAACTACCTGGGGCAGATGGACGGCGCCGCGGCCCTCGCGGGCGATGCGCTGCTCGTCCCCGCCGCAGGGGAGATGGGTGCGCTGCGCAGTCCGGCCGCGCCGCGCACGCACCTGCTGTCCATCGACGCCGCGGTGATGGACGGGCGGCTGCACGTGAACTGGACCTTTGCCCCCGCCGTGCACGACCGCGCGACGGTGGAGCGGCTGGCGGCGGGCTACCTGGATGCGCTGCGGGAGCTGGTGTCGCACTGCCGCGATCCGCAGGCCGGCGGCTACACCCCGTCGGACTTCGCGCTGGCGGGTCTGGACCAGGAGGGGCTGGACGCGCTGTTGTCGCAGCTGGGGAACTGAGGGAGGGCGAGGCTCTCCGGCGCGGCACACGGCTCTGTGCGCGGGCGGAGCGCCCCCCTCCCCAACCCTCCCCCACAAACTGCGTGGGGGAGGGAGTTGAACCCCCGACCCGGCCCGGGGGGCGGGCTTCCGTCGCGGTGAAGTTCTCCCCCTCCCTCCGCGAAGCGGGGGAGGGGGCCGGGGGGAGGGGGCCCTCGGCGCGCGGCGAAGATTCCGCCTCGCGACCGGACCCGCCGCCCGAGATGAAGTAGCACCTCCCCCAGGGTTTTTTGGGGGAGGTCGCGAGGAACGAGCGGGTGGGGGCGCCGCCGGGACTTCGCCGTAGCACCAGACGCCGGGGATGCGCGAGAGCCACTTTCGCACTCTCGCACTTTCGCACTTTCGCACTGCCGTTGTCGTGAACCGCAAGAACGTCGAGGACATCTACCCGCTTTCGCCCCTGCAGCAGGGGATGCTGTTCCACGCCCTGTACTCGCCGGAGACGGGGGCCTACGTGGAGCAGTGGCCGCTGCTCGTGGACGGCGCGCTGGACGTGGACGCCTTCCACCGCGCCTTCCAGCGCGCGGTGGACCGGCACGCGGCCCTGCGCACGGGCTTCGTGTGGGAGGGCGTGCCGCAGCCGCTGCAGGTGGTGATGCGCGAGGCGACCCTCTCCGCCGAGCGGCTGGACTGGAGCGGCGCGGCGGACGACGCGTGGCGGGCGCGGCTGGACGACCTGCTGGCCGCCGGCCGCCGCCGCGGCTTCGACCTGCGCCAGGCGCCCCTCGCGCGGCTCACGTTCGTGCGGCTGGCGGAGAGCCGGCACCTGCTGGTGTTCGCGTTCCACCACGTGATCCTGGACGGCTGGTCCGCGCCCCTCGTCTTTGGCGACGTGGAAGCCTTCTACCGCGCGGAGCGGAACGGGACGTCGATTCATCTTCCCCCGCCCCCCAAGTACCGCGAGTACCTGGGATGGCTGCAGCGGCAGGACGCGGCGGCGCACGAGGCGTTCTGGCGCGCGTCGCTGGCCGGCTTCGCGGAGCCCACGCCGCTCCCCCTGGACCGCGGCGGCTCCGACGTGGCCGAGGAGCACGCGGCCGCCCGGCTCACGCTGGACGCGGGCGAGACGGCGCGGCTGCAGGCATTCGCGCGGGAGCAGGCCCTCACGCTCAATACGCTGGTGCAGGGCGCGTGGGCGCTCCTCCTCGCGCGCCATGCCGGGACCGCCGACGTGCTCTTCGGCGCGACGGTGAGCGGACGGCCGGGCGACCTGCCAGGGGTGGAGCGGATGGTGGGCGTCTTCATCAACACGCTCCCCGTGCGCGTCCCCGTTCCGCCCGCGTCGACCGTGCGCGCGTGGCTGGCCGGCGTGCAGGCGCAGCAGGCGGAGATGCGGCAGCACGAGCACGCGCGCCTGGTGGACGTGCAGGGATGGAGCGACGTCCCCCGCGACCGCCCCCTGTTCGGCTCGCTCGTCGTCTTCGAGAACTATCCGCTGGGGTCGGACGACGGCGAGGGCGATCCGAACGCCCTGCACGTGACGGCGCTCCCCGCCGTGGAGCGGACCAACGTGCCGCTGACGCTCGTGGCCGCGCCGGGCGGGGACGCGCTGGTCCTGCGGCTGAACTACGACACCCGCCGCTTCACCGCCGCCTCCGCCGAGCGGCTGGTGGCGCAGCTCCGCGCCGTTCTCGCCGCCGTGGCGGAGGACGCGGACCGGCGCGTGGGCGACGTCCCCGTCTTCGCGGCGGGGGAGCGGGAGCAGGTGGTGGCGGAGTGGAATGGCACGGCCACGGAGTACCCGCGCGAATCCACCCTCCTCGCGCTCTACGCGGAGCAGGTGCGGGCGGCGCCGGACGCCGTGGCGCTGGAGTTCGGCGAGCGGCGGACGACGTACGGGGAACTGGATGCGGATACGGATCGCCTGGCGCGCCGCCTCCGTGCCCTGGGCGTTGCGCCGGACGGCGCCGTGGCCGTGGCCATGGAGCGCAGCCCGGAATCCATCGCCGCCCTCCTCGGCATCGTCAAGGCGGGCGCGGCGTACGTACCGCTGGACGTATCGCATCCCGCGGAGCGCCTGTCGGGGATGCTGCGCGACTGCGGCGCATCCGCCCTCGTCGTCCCCGGGGACGTGCCGGCGTCGCTCGCGGGGTGGACGGGGCCCGTGCTCTCCCTCCGCGGCGACGCGGACGCCATCGCGGCGGAATCCGCCGGGCCGCTCGGCATCGACGTCCACCCGGAGAACGTGGCGTACGTCGTCTTCACGTCGGGATCGACGGGGCGCCCCAAGGGGATCGCCGTGCCGCACCGCGCCGTCGTCCGCCTGGTCCGCGGGACCACGTACCACGCCTTTCCCCGCGGCGAGCGGATGGGGCAGGTGGTGAACGCATCGTTCGACGTGCTGACGTTCGAGGTCTGGGGCGCGCTGGTGAACGGCGGGACGCTCGTGGGCATCGGCCGCGAGACGGCCATGGACCCCGCGGCGCTGGCCCAGTCGCTGGCATCGCTGCGCATCGACTCGGCGTTCGTCACCAGCGCCGTCTTTCACCAGGCCGCGCGCGACCTGCCGGACGGCTTCCGCACCGTCCGCACGCTGATGGTCGGTGGGGAAGCGGTGGATCCCGCCGCCGCGCGCGCCGTGCTTCGCGCCGGCGGCCCCGGGCGGCTGCTGAACGGCTATGGCCCGGCGGAGAACACGACGTATTCCACGTGGCACCTCATCGCGGACGTGGCGGAAGGGGATCGCACCGTGCCCATCGGCATCCCCGTGAGCAACAGCACGGCGTACGTGCTGGATGAGGGGATGCGGCCGCTCCCCGTCGGCGCCGTCGGTGAGCTCTACGTGGGGGGGGACGGACTCGCGCGCGGCTACGCGGGGCAGGCGGGGATGACGGCGGAGCGGTTCCTCCCGGACCCGTTCGGCGCGGCCGGAACGCGCCTGTACCGCACGGGCGACCGCGCCCGGTGGACGGAGGCCGGCATCCTGGAGTTCCTGGGGCGCGCCGACTTCCAGGTGAAGATCCGCGGCTACCGCATCGAGCCGGGCGAGATCGAGGCGGCGCTCACGGCGCTCCCCCAGGTGGGCGAGGCCGTCGTCATCGCCCGCGAGGACCGGCCGGGCGACCGGCGGCTGGCGGCGTACGTGGCGGGGCGGGGCGGCGCGCGGCCGGACCCCGCGGCGTTGCGCGAGGCGCTGTCGTCCACCCTCCCGGAGTACATGGTGCCGTCCGCGTTCGTCGTGCTGGACACGCTTCCCCTTACCGCGAACGGCAAGGTGGACCGCCGCGCGTTGCCCGCGCCGGACGCCGAGGGCGCGCAGGAGGCGTACGTGGCGCCGGAGACGGATACGGAGCGCGCGCTCGCGGCCATCTGGAGCGAGGTGCTGGGCGTCTCCCGGATCGGGGCGGAGGATTCCTTCTTTCTCCTGGGCGGCCACTCGCTCATGGCCACGCAGGTGATCACGCGCGTGCGGGAAACGCTGGACGTGGTGCTGCCCCTGCGCACGCTCTTCGAGGCGCCGCGGCTGCGGGCGCTGGCGGAGCGGGTGGATGCGCTGGCCCTGGCCGCGCTGGCGGCGGAGCTGGAGGGGATGGACGAGGCGGAGCTTGATGCGCTGCTGGCCGCGGAGCCGGCAGTGGAATCGGCTGGGGGGCAGGACTGATGGCAACGATGACGACCGCGCACGCCGCCCGGAGGGCCGCCCGATGAGCACCGACCTGCTGAAGCGCCTGTCCGAGCTGCCGCCGGAAAAGCGCAAGCTGCTGGAGATGAAGCTGCGCACCCAGCGCGCCGCCGCCCCCGTGGCGGAGCTGCGCGCCGTGCCGCGCACGCCCGGGACCAACGAGTTTCCCCTCTCGTTCGCCCAGCAGCGCCTGTGGGTGCTGGACCGCATGGACCCCGGCAACGCCGGCTACAACCTGCCCCTCGTGGGCCGGCTGCGGGGGCCGCTGGACGTGGCCGTGATGGAGCGCGCCTTCAACAGATTGCGCGCCCGGCACGAGTCCCTGCGGACCACCTTCGCCGAGCGCGACGGGCAGGCCGTGCAGGTGGTGCACCCGTTCGCGCCCGTGCCGCTGGAGGTGGTGGACCTCACGCACCTGCCGGAGGAGGAGCAGAAGGAGACCGTCCGCCGCATCTCGCACGACGAGGTGAACACGGGCTTCGACCTGGCCGCGGGCCCCGTGTTCCGCGTGCGGCTGCTGCGCACCCGGCCGGACGAGCACGTCATCACGGGGTGCATGCACCACATCGTGAGCGACGGGTGGAGCCTGGGCGTGTTCACCCGCGAGCTCAACGTGCTCTACGGCGCGTTCCGCGACGGCCGGTCCGATCCCCTGCCGCCGCTGGAGCTGCAGTACGCCGACTACGCCGTGTGGCAGCGCGCCCACCTGGGCGAGTCGGGGCTGCGCCGGCAGCTGGACCACTGGCGCGGGGCCCTGGAAGGCGCGCCCCCGGCCCTGGACCTGCCGGCGGACCATCCGCGCCCGCCCGTGGAAAGCCACCGCGGCGACCGGCACTGGTGGCCCATGTCGGCCGACGTGGGCAACGCCCTCAAGGCGCTGGCCCTGCGCGAGGAGACGACGCTCTTCGCCGTGCTGCTGGCGGCGTACCGCGCCGTGCTGGGGCGCCTGGCCGGGCAGGACGACGTCGTGCTGGGCACGCCCACGGCCGGGCGTACGCGGCGCGAGCTGGAGCCGCTCATCGGCTTCTTCGTCAACACGCTCCCCCTGCGCACGTCGCTGGCGGGCGATCCCACCTTCCGCGAGCTGGTGCGGCGGGAGCGGGAGACCACGCTGGACGCGCTGGGGCACCAGGAAGTGCCGTTCGAGCGCATCGTGGAGGAGCTCAAGCTCCCCCGCGACCTGAGCCGCAACCCGCTCTTCCAGGCCACGCTCTCCCTGCAGAACACGCAGCAGACGGAGCTGTCGCTGGACGCGCTGGAGATCGGCGGCGACGACGACCTGGCGTACGAGTTCGCCAAGTTCGACCTGGGGCTGGACGTGCAGGAGGACGGCGGCGCCCTGGGGCTGTCCCTGGAGTGGGCCGCGGACGTGTACGCGCAGTCGACCGCGGACCGCATCGTCCGCTGGGTGCGCACGGTGCTGGAGCGCGCGGCGGCCAACCCGGATGCGCGCGTGGCGGAATTGCTGGCGCCGGATGCGGACGAGCTGGCGCGGCTGGAGGGGTGGTCGCGCGGCCCCGCCGTCCCCGCCGTGGCCGAGCCCGTGCACGCCGCCTTCGACCGGCACGCGGCCGCCACGCCGGACGCCGTCTGCATCGTCGCGGGCGACGCGAGCCTGACGTACGGGGAGATGGATGCGCGCGCGTCCGCCCTGGCCCGGCGCCTGGTGGCGGCCGGCGTGCGCCCGGACCAGGCGGTCGGCATCCTGGCGGAGCATTCCATCGACGCCGTCGTGGCCGTGCTGGGCGTGCTCAAGGCGGGCGGCGCCTTCCTTCCCCTGGACCCGGCCTCGCCCCCCGCGCGGACGCTGCAGGCGCTGCAGGACGGCGGCGCCGTGTCCATCGTCGCGCTGCCGCACCTGGCGGACCGGCTGCCGGAGACGGCGCTCCCCGTCTTCCGCACGGACGATACGGGCACGGAGGATGGGGGCGCGGCGGATGCGGATGTCGTGCTGCCGGCGGTGGATCCCGATTCGCTGGCGTACGTCCTCTTCACCTCCGGCTCCACGGGGCGCCCCAAGCCCGTGGGCGTGCCGCACGGCGCCGCGTCGCTGCACGTCGCGGGTGCCGCGGAGCTGTACCAGCTCACGCCCGCGGACCGGCTGCTGGCGTTCTCGGCGCTGACCTTCGATCCCTGGCTGGAGGCGCTGTTCACCACCTTCCACACCGGCTGCTCGCTGGCCATGCGCGACCCGCAGCCGTGGAGCCCGGCGGAGCTGGCGCGCGAGGCCCGGCGGCTGGGGGTGACGTTCGTCTTTCTCCCCACGGCCTACTGGCACCAGGTGACGGCGGACGCGCCCTCCGCGGCGGCGCTGCGGCGGCAGGTGCGCCTGTGCGTGGCCGGCGGCGAGGCCATGCGCCCGGACGCCGCCGCCTTCTGGGAGCGGCTCCCCGGCGAGGGCGGGCTGCTGAACGGCTACGGCCCCACGGAAACCCTCGTCACGGCGGCCGTGTGGCGGGTGGATGGCGATCACGCGGCCACGGCGGCCCGTTCGCCCATCGGGCCGGCGTCGCGGGGACGGGTGCTGCGGGTGCTGGATGCGCGGATGCGCATCGTCCCCGCGGGGGTCGCGGGCGAGCTGTACATCGGCGGCGCGCTGCTGGCGCGCGGCTACCTGGGGCGCCCGGCGCTCACGGCCGCGGCCTTCGTTCCCGACCCGTTCTCGGACGTGCCCGGCGCGCGGATGTACCGCACGGGCGACCGCATCCGCTGGCGGGACGACGGAATGCTGGAGTTCCTGGGCCGCGTGGACCAGCAGGTCAAGGTGCGCGGCTACCGCGTGGAGCCGGGGGAGATCGAGGTTGCCCTGCGCGCCCACCCCGCCGTGCGCGACGCGGCCGTGGTCGCGCTGCCGGACGCGGCGGGGATGCGCCTGGCGGGCTACGTGGCCGCGGACGCCGATCCGGAGCTCCCGGCGTCCCTGCGCGCGCACCTGCGCGGGCTGCTGCCGGAGTACATGGTCCCGGCCACGCTCACGGTGCTGGACGCGCTCCCCATCAGCTCCGCCAGCGGCAAGGTGGACCGCAAGGCGCTCCCCGCGCCGGACGCGGAAGCGGGCGCGGAGTGGGTCGCGCCGTCCACGGACACGGAGCGCGCGCTGGCGCCGCTCTGGGAGACGCTGCTGTCGGCCGAGCGCGTGGGCGCGGCGGACGACTTCTTCGCGCGCGGCGGGCACTCGCTCCTCGCGGCGCAGCTGCTGTCGCGCATCCGCGAGACGTTCGGCGTGGAGCTGCCCCTGCGCGCCGTCTTCGAGTCGTCCACGCTGGACGCCATGGCGGGCCGCATCGACGCCCTCCGCGGGGACGACTCGAGCGCGGCGGCGGGGGCGATCCCGCCGGCCGACCGAACGCAGCCCATCCCGCTCTCGTTCGCGCAGGAGCGGCTGTGGTTCCTGGAGCAGCTGGATCCCGGCTCGCCCGTGTACAACGTGCCCTTCGGCATCATGCTGCACGGGCCGCTGGACGCGGATGCGCTGGGCCACGCCCTGGCGGAGATCGTCCGCCGGCACGAGGTGCTGCGCACGGTCTTCGAGCCGGGCGACGCGGGCCCCGTGCAGCGCGTGCTCCCCATGGACGAGTGGCGGATGGAGACGGTCGACCTCTCCGCCCTGTCGGAGGACGAGGCGGAGGAGCGGATGTCGGCCGAGGGGCGCCGCCCGTTCGACCTGCGCCGCGGGCCCATGGTCCGCGCCACGCTCTTCCGGCTTTCGGATGACGTGCACGGGCTGATGGTGGTGATGCACCACGCGGCCACGGACGCGCGCGCCGGCACCGTGCTGTTCGAGGAGATCGCTGCCCTGTACGACGCCTTCCGCCGCGGCGCGCCGTCGCCGCTGCCGGAATTGCCGCTGCAGTTCGCGGACTACGCGGCGTGGCAGCGCGCCTGGCTCACGGGCGACGAGCTGGAGCGGCAACTGGCGTACTGGCGCGGCAAGCTGGGCGGCGCGCCGGCCACGCTGGACCTGCCCTACGACCGGCCGCGCCCCGCCGTGCAGGACCTGCGCGGCGGCGTGCACCGCTTCGACCTGTCGCCCGCGGGCGTGCAGGCGGCGCGCGAGCTGGCGCGGGGCGGGGGAGCGACCGTGTTCATGGTGCTGGTGGCGGCGTTCGCGGCCGTGCTGCGCCGGTGGAGCGGGCAGGACGACGTGGTCATCGGCACGCCCATCATCAACCGCCCCCGGCGCGAGCTGGAGCCGCTCATCGGCTTCTTCAGCAACACGTTGGCGCTGCGGGCGGACCTGTCCGGCGATCCCTCGTTCCGCGCGCTGCTGGGGCGCGTGCGCGAGACCACGCTGGAGGCGTACGCGCACCAGGACGTGCCCTTCGAAAAGCTGGTGGACGAGCTCAAGGCCGAGCGGTCGATGAGCCATTCGCCCCTTTTCCAGGTGATGCTCACGCACCAGACGGCCGGCCCCGCGGGTGATTCCGCCGCGGACGAATCCGATCAGGCCATCCGCCTGGGCGATGCCGTGATGACGGCGCGCGAGCCCAAGCTGGGCACGTCGCGCTTCGACATGACGGTGGGCATCCTGGAGGCGGGGGACGAGATCGTGGGCGGCGTGGAGTACGCCGTGGCGCTCTTCGATCCGTCCACCATCGCGCGGATGATGGAGCACCTGGACGCCGTCCTCCGCGCCGCCGCCCGCGACGCCGGCGCACCCCTCTCCGCCCACGCCATCCTGGCGGACGCGGAGCGCGCGGATGTCCTGGAGCGCTTCAACGCCACGGACCGTCCCGCGCCGGAGGGCGTGTGCGTGCACGACCTGTTCGCGCAGCAGGCCGCCCTCACGCCGGACGCACCCGCGCTGGAGTGGAGCACGACGACGCTGTCGTACGGGGAGCTGGATGCGCGCGCGAACCGCATCGCCCGCCGTCTCGTGGCGATGGGCGTGGGGCCGGACGTGCGCGTGGCCGTCTGCCTGGAGCGGTCGGTGGAGATGCCGGCCGCCGTGCTCGCCGTGCTCAAGGCGGGGGGCGGATACGTGGCCGTCGATCCCAACTATCCCGCGGATCGCGTGGCGTACATGCTGGAGGACAGCCGCGCCGCCGTCCTCGTCACCACGGCGGACGTGGCCGCGCGCCTTCCGCGGACGGCCACGCCCCTGCTGCGCCTGGATGCGGACGCCGGCGCCATCGCCGCGGAATCCGTCGATGCGCTTTCGGTGGACGTGCATCCCGAGAACCTGGCGTACGTCCTCTACACGTCCGGATCGACCGGCCGGCCCAAGGGCGTCGCGCTGCCGCACCGCGCGCTCGTCAACCTCCTGCGCTGGCAGCTGGCGCGGTTCGGGGAGGATGCGTCCGCGCGGACGCTGCAGTTCGCGTCGCTGAGCTTCGACGTCTCGTTCCAGGAGATCTTCAGCACCTGGGCGGCCGGCGGATCGCTCGTCCTGGTGGACGACGACACGCGGCGGGACGCGGAAGCGCTCGTGGCGTACCTGCGCGCGCATCGCATCCAGCGCCTCTTCCTCCCCTTCGCCGCCCTGCAGAACCTGGCGGAGACGGCGGAGGATGCGCGTCTCCCCGAGCTGCGGGAGATCATCACGGCGGGCGAGGCGCTGCGCTCCACGCCGCAGCTGGTCGCGTTCTTCCGCGCGAACGCCGGGCTGCGGCTGGACAACCAGTACGGCCCGTCGGAGACGCACGTCATCAGCGCCCACCTTCTCGCGGAGGACGCGGGGACGTGGCCGCTGCTGCCGCCCATCGGCGCGCCGGTGGACAACACGCGCCTGTACGTGCTGGACGAGACGATGCAGCCCGCGCCCGTCGGCGTGCCCGGCGAGCTGTACGCCGGGGGCGCGGCGCTGGCCCGCGGCTACCTGGGCCGCCCGTCGCTCACGGCGGAGAAGTTCGTCCCGGACCCGTTCGGGGCGGCCGGATCGCGACTCTATCGGACGGGGGACCGGGTCCGCTGGACGACGGATGCCGCGGACGCTCCCTCGGACGCACTCACGCACTCCCGCACGCACGCACTTCAGTACGTGGGCCGCACGGACTTCCAGGTGAAGATCCGCGGCTTCCGCATCGAACCGGGCGAGGTGGAGGCCGTCATCGGCACCCATCCGCAGGTGCGCGAGGCCGCCGTGGCCGTGCGCGGCGAGGGCTCGGAGCGCCGCCTGGTGGCCTACGTCGTCCCGGTGGAAGGCTCCGCCGTGTCCGGGCCGGAGCTGCGCGCGCACGTCGCCGCGAACCTGCCCGACTACATGGTGCCGGCGCTGTGGGTGGTGATGGAGATGCTTCCGTTGACGCCCAGCGGCAAGGTGGACCGCCGCGCGCTCCCGGAGCCGGACGTGACCGCATCCGCCGCCACCCGCGTACCCCCGCGCACGCCGGCGGAGGAGCTGGTCGCGGCCATCTGGGAGCGCGTGCTGGACGTGCGCCCCGGCGTGCACGACAACTTCTTCGACCTGGGCGGGCACTCGCTGCGGGCCACGCAGGTGGTGTCGCGCATCCGTGAGGCGTTCGGCATCGACCTGCCCCTGCGCGCGCTCTTCGAGGAACCCACGGTGGCCGGGCTGGCCGCGCGCGCCGTGTCGGCCCGGGCGGGCGGATCCGCCGCGCTGCCGCCGCTGGTGCCCATGCCGCGCGACGGCGACATCCCGCTCTCGTTCGCGCAGCAGCGGTTCTGGTTCGTGGAGCAGCTGGGCGCCGCGGCCAACGCCTACATCATGCCCATGGCCCTGCGGCTGCGCGGGCCCCTGGACGCGGACGCCTTCCGCCGCGCCCTGGACGGCCTCGTCGCCCGGCACGAGTCGCTGCGCACCGTCTTCCGGATGAAGGACGGGCAGGCCGTGCAGGTCATCCTCCCCGACGTCCGCGTCGATCTGCCGATCCACGACCTTGCCGCGCTGGAGGAGGAAGCGCGCGAGGCGGAAGCCGTACGGCGTACGGATATCGAAGTCCGCACGCTGTTCGACCTGGCGAACGGGCCCGTCATCCGCGCGCAGCTGCTGCGCTTCCGCGCGGACGACCACCTGCTGCTCCTGTCGATGCACCACATCGTGGGTGACGCGTGGTCGCTGGGCATCCTCTTTCGCGAGCTGTCGGAGCTCTACGAGGCCGCGGTGGAGGGACGGGCGGCGGCGCTGGCCCCGCTCCCCGTGCAGTACGCGGACTACGCGCTGTGGCAGCGCAACCGCATGCAGGGCGCGGCGCTGGAGGGCGAGCTGGCCCACTGGCGGCGCACGCTGGAAGGCGCGCCCACGCTGGCGCTCCCCACGGACCGCCCGCGCCCCGCCGTGCAGAGCTATCGCGGCGGCTTCGTCCCCTTCGACATCCCCGCGGAGGTCAGCGCGGCCGTCGCGGAGCTGGCGCGGCGCAACGGCGCCACGACGTTCATGGCGCTGCTGGCCGCGTACGCCCTGCTCCTGCAGCGCTGGTCCGGCACGGACGACGTGGTGGTCGGCAGCCCCATCGCCGGCCGCACGCCGCGCGAGACGGAGGGGTTGATCGGCGTCTTCCTGAATACGCTGGCCCTGCGGACGGACGTGTCCGGCGATCCCACCTTCCGCCAGCTGCTGGACCGCGTGCGCACGGCCGCCCTGGACGCGTTCGCGCACCAGGAAGTGCCGTTCGAGCGGCTGGTGGAGGAGCTCAAGATCGAGCGGAGCCTCGCACGCCATCCCCTCTTCCAGGTGATGTTCAGCATGCAGGCCGGCGGCACCTCCGGGGGCGGCGGATTCGCCGGGCTGGAGATCGACGCGTCGGAGCCGGACATCGCCACGGCCAAGGTGGACCTGGGCCTGGCCGTGGCGGAGACCGACGGCGTCCTGCGCGGCGGGCTGCAGTACGCGTCGGACCTGTTCGACGAACCCACCGTGCGGCGGATGGGCGAGCACTTCGCCCTCCTCCTGGCCGGCGCCGTGGCGGACCCCGACGCCCCCGTGAGCACCCTGCCCATGATCACGGCGGAGGACCGCGAGACGGTGCTGGATGCATGGAACCACGAGCCCGGGGAGCACGACCCGTCGCCCATCCACCGCCAGGTGCAGGTACAGGCGGAGCGGCGCCCGGACACGGTGGCCGTGGTGGGGGAGGACGCCACGCTCACCTACGGCGCGCTGGAGGCCGCGGCCAACCGCCTGGCGCACCGGCTGGTGCGGATGGGCGTGGGGCCGGACGTGCGCGTGGCCGTGGTGCTGCCGCGCTCCGCCGCCCTCGTCGTGGCCGAGCTGGCCGTAATGAAGGCGGGCGGCGCGTACGTCCCCCTGGATCCCACGGGTCCCGCGGACCGGGCCGCGTACATGCTGCAGGCGTCCGGCGCCGCCGCCGTCCTCACGAACGCGTCGCTGCGGGCGCGGGTGGAGGCGGCCGGCATCCCCGTCCTGGCGCTGGACGAGGAGGCGGATGCGCTCGCGATGGAGCCCGCGACCGCGCCGGCGGTGGCGGCACTCGTGGACGCGGACAACCTGGCGTACGTCATCTTCACCTCCGGCAGCACGGGGCAGCCCAAGGGCGTGGCCGTGCAGCACCGCGGGCCGGCCAACACCGTCGGCTGGCACCGGCACGTGCACGGCACCGCGCCCGGGGACCAGTCGATGATGATCGCCAGCCCCGGCTTCGACGTCACGGTGGTGGAGGTGTGGGGCGCGCTCACGGGCGGCGCCACCCTGCACGTGGTGCCGGACGCCCTGCGGCTGGACCCGCGGGGGCTGCTGCGGTGGATGGACGAGCGGGGGATCAGCTTTTGGGCCGGCAGCACGCCGGCCGTGGAGGCCATCCTGGACGCCATGCACCGCGGCGCGCCCCGTCCCCGCGCCCTGCGCGTGGTGAGCACGGGCGGCGAGGCCCTGCGGCAGCGGCCCGTGGCGGGCTTTGCGCTCATCAACATGTACGGGCCCACGGAGAACTCCGTCATCAGCACCTGCCACCGGGTGCCGCTGGAGGGCGTGGGGCTGCCGCCCATCGGCCGTCCGCTGGAGAACCAGCAGGCGTACGTGCTGGACGCGCGGATGAACCCCGTGGCGCCCGGCGTTCCCGGCGAGCTGTACGTGGCCGGCATCGGCGTGGCGCGGGGCTACCTGGGCCAGCCGGGGATGACGGCCGCCGCGTTCGTCCCCTGCCCGTTCACGGGGGCGCCGGGCGCGCGGATGTACCGCACGGGCGACCGCGTGCGCTGGCTGGCGGACGGGCAGCTGGAGTTCATGGGCCGCACGGACGAGCAGGTCAAGCTGCGCGGCTACCGCATCGAGACGGGCGAGATCGAATCCGCCCTCCTGTCGCACCCCGGCGTGGCGCAGGCGGCCGTGCTGCTGCGCGCGGACGGCGGCGCCGCGCGGCTGGTGGCGTACACGGCCGGCGACGGCGTGCCGGGCCCGGGCGCGGGGGAGTTGCGCGCGTACCTCCGCGAGCGGCTGCCGGACTACATGGTGCCGGCCGCCTGGATGGCGCTACAGGCGCTTCCCCTCACCCAGAACGGCAAAGTGGACCGCAAGGCACTCCCCGCGCCCGAGCCCGAGGCGCGCGCCGTCTCCCAGCCGCACAGCGCGGCGGAGCGGCGGATCGCGAAGGTGTGGCAGGAGGTGCTGGGGCTGGCCACGGTGGGGCTGGAGGACAACTTCTTCGACGTGGGCGGCCACTCCATGCTCGTGGCGCGCATGCAGGAGGCGCTGCGCGAGGCCATTGGCCGCGAGGTCTCCGCCGTGGAGCTGTTCCAGTACCCCACGGTGGGGTCCCTGGCCGCGCACCTGGAGTCCACCGCCGACGCCGGCGCCCCGCCCGCCCCCGCCGCCGAAGCCGCGCAGGGCAGCGAGCGCGGCAGCAGCCGGCGGGAGATGATGCGCCGGCAGCGGGCCAGGTAACGGCAGTGCGAAAGTGCGAAAGTGCGAAAGTGGGGGGATGAGTATCGGCGTGGCCCGGAGACTCGTCGCGGGCGGAGCGCCCCCCTCCCCGACCCTCCCCCACAAACTGCGTGGGGGAGGGAGGTTGGGCGGGACGGTACCGGCGCGGAGCAACCCGTCGCGTGGGGTGAAGTTCTCCCCCTCCCTCCGCGAAGCGGGGGAGGGGGCCGGGGGGAGGGGGCCCTCGGCGCGCGGCGAACATTCCGCCTCGCGACCGGACCCGCCGCCCGAGCCGAAGTAGCACCTCCCCCAGGGTTTTTTGGGGGAGGTCGCGAGGAACGAGCGGGTGGGGCGCCTTCGGGTGTCCGCCCCCTCAAAGGAAGGTCCGAGTGGGTGGGGGCGCCTTCGGGTGTCCGCCTCGCTGAAGGAGCTCCGGGCGGGAAGGTCCCCGCCGGAGCACGCAGGACTGCACGGCAGGGCGCCGTTCGCAGACGTTTTTTCGGATGCTGGATTCACGAACCCGAGCCGGCCTTGAACCGGAGCCAGGACCTATGAGCGAGCACGATCAGGATCACGAGCAGCAGGGCGGCGAGTTCGACGTCGCCATCATCGGCATGGCGGGCCGCTTTCCCGGCGCCGACGACCTGGAGACGTTCTGGGACATCCTGCGCTCCGGCCGCGAAACCATCACGCACTTCAGCGACGACGACCTGCGCGCCGCCGGCTTTCCCGAAGAGCTGCTCGCCTACCCGGGGCTGGTGAAGTCCGCGGGCAAGCTCAACGACGTGCAGCACTTCGACGCCGGCTTCTTTGGCTACAGCCCCCGCGAGGCGGAAGTGCTGGAGCCCGCGCAGCGCATCTTCCTGGAGTGCGCGTGGGAGGCCATGGAGGCCGCCGGCTACGCCCCCGAGCGCGTGCAGGGCCGCGTGGGCGTGTACGCCGGCACGGGACACCCGGCGTACACGGAGAACAACATAAAGCCCAACGCCGAGCTCATGGCCTCCGTGGGTGCCATGCAGAGCAACCTGGCCAGCGGCAAGGACTTCATCGCCACCCGCGCGGCGTACAAGATGGGGCTGCGCGGCCCCGCCGTCTCCGTGCAGACGGCGTGCAGCACCTCGCTCGTGGCCGTGCACCTGGCCGTGCAGAGCGTGCTGAGCGGCGAAAGCGACATGGCCCTGGCCGGCGGCGCCACCGTCCTCGTTCCGCAGGACGGCGGCTACGTGCACGGGCCGGGGAGCATCGTATCCCCCGACGGCCACTGCCGCGCCTTCGACGCACAGTCGGCGGGCACGCTCAGCAGCAGCGGCGTGGGCGTCATCCTCCTCAAGCGCCTGGCCGACGCGCTGGCGGACGGCGACCCCATCCGCGCCGTCATCAAGGGGAGCGCCATCAACAACGACGGCGGCAACCGCGTGGCCTTCACGGCGCCCGGCGTGGAGGGGCAGTCCGCCGTCATCGCCGAGGCGCTGGCCGCGGCGGACGTGCATCCCGACACCATCGGCTACGTGGAGGCGCACGGCAGCGGCACGGACCTGGGCGACACCATCGAGATCGCCGCCCTCACCCGCGCCTACCGCGCCCACACGGACCGCACGGGCTTCTGCGCCGTCGGGGCCGTCAAGACGAACCTGGGGCACCTGGACGCGGCGGCGGGCGTGACGGGGCTCATCAAGACGGTGCTGGCCCTGGAGCACGGCGAGCTGCCGCCCACGGTGCACTTCACCACGCCGAATCCCAAGCTGAAGATCGAGACGAGCCCGTTCTTCGTCTCCGGCGAGCTGCGGCCGTGGACCACGGACGGCACTCCCCGCCGCGCCGGCGTCAGCTCGTTCGGCATCGGCGGCACCAACGCGCACGTGATCCTGGAAGAGGCGCCGCGCCAGGCGCCCTCCGGCCCGTCGCGCCCCTGGCAGGTGCTGCAGGTCTCCGCCCGCTCCCCGAAGGCGCTCGATGCGGCCACGGAGCGGCTGGCGGACCACCTGGCTGGGCATCCGGATCTGCCGCTGGCGGACGCCGCCTTCACCCTGCGCGAGGGGCGGCGCGCGTTCCCGTACCGCCGCGCCGTCGTCGTCCGTGAAGGCGAGGATGCCGCGAAGCTCGTGCGCGAGCGGGCGCCGGAGCGCGCGGCCGCGGGGCTGGCGGAGGGCGGATCGCGCTCCGTCGCGTTCCTCTTTCCCGGCCTGGGCGACCACTATCCCAACATGGCGCGCGGGCTGTACGAGGCCGAGCCCGCCTTCCGCGCGGAGGTGGACCGCTGCGCCGCCATCCTGCAGCCCCTGCTGGGCGCGGACATCCGCGAGGTGCTCTTCCCCGGCGACGCCCCGTCCGACGCGGCCGCCGGCGGGATCGACCTGCGGGGGATGCTGGGCCGCGCCAAGGCGGACGACCCGGCGCAGGCGCGGCTGAACGAGACGGAGCTGGCCCAGCCCGCCGTGTTCGTCATCGACTATGCGATGGCGAAGCTGTGGATGCAGTGGGGGATCGTCCCCGAGGCGGTGATCGGCCACTCGCTGGGCGAGTACGCGGCGGCCTGCATCGCCGGCGTGCTCCCCCTGGAAGACGCGCTGGCCCTCGTCGCGGACCGCGCGCGGATGATCCAGGCGCTCCCCGGAGGCGCCATGCTGGCCGTGCCGCTGGATGAATCCGCCGTGCGCCCCTTCCTTTCCGCCGACGCCGCCATCGCCACGGTCAACGCGCCGGGGCTCACGGTCGTCTCCGGGACGGAGGCCGCGGTGGCGGAGGCCGAAAAGCGGTTGGCGGATGCGGGGCACGTCGCCCGCCGCCTGCCGACCACGCACGCCTTCCACTCGCCCATGATGGCGCCCGTGGCGGAGCGGCTGGCGGCGCGCGTGGCGCAGTCCACCCTGCGCGCGCCGTCCATCCCCATGATCAGCAACGTCACGGGGACGTGGATCAGCGACGCGGAGGCGACGGACCCCGGCTACTGGACGCGCCACCTGCTCGGCACCGTGCGCTTCGCGGACGGCATCGCCGAGCTGCTGCGCGAGCCCGGCCGCGTCCTGCTGGAGGTCGGACCCGGACAGACGCTGTCCACGTTCGTCCGCCAGCGCCCGCAGGCGGAGGGGGAGACGGCGCCGCTGGCCGTCGTCCCGTCCCTCCGCTACGGCTACGACCGCAAGCCGGACGCGCAGTTCCTGGCGGAGGCGCTGGGGCGGCTGTGGGTGGCCGGGGTGGAGCCGGACTGGAGCGCGTACCGGGCCGGCGAGCGCCGCCGCCGCGTGCAGCTGCCGACGTATCCGTGGGAAAAGCAGCGCTACTGGGTGGATCCGCCGGCGCCGCAGGCACTCGCCGCCGCGGCCGCCGCGCGTTCGGACGACCTGTCGCGCCGGCCGGACCCCGCGGACTGGACGTACCTCCCCACGTGGACGCGGACGGCATCGCCCTCCATCGCCGCCGGGTCGCGCCAGGACGTGCTGATCGTGGGCGCGCCGGGGCCGCTGACGGACCGCATCGAGTCGGCGCTGGAAAAGGCGGGGCAGCGCGTGCTGCTGCTGCACCCCGGCGACGGCTTCAGCGCCGGCCGGCGGCAGTTCTTCGCCCGGATGGACTCGCGCGACGACTTCCGCGCGCTGGGCGCCTTCTTCGCGGGCGGCGCGCCGGGGGCCGTGATCTTCGCGGGCGCCGCGGACGACCCGCGGGCCGCGTTCGGCACGCTGATGCTGCTGGCGGACGGGATGTCGCTGGCCGCCGAGACGGAGCTGGTCGTCCTCACCGCCGGCGCGCAGGCGGTCACGGGGGACGAGGCGGTCTCGCCCGCGGCGTCCGCGCTGCTGGGCGCCGCCCGCGTGGTGCCGCAGGAGTATCCCACCCTCCGCTGCCGCGTCATCGACCTCGTCCCCGGCGACGTGTCGGCCGAGACGGCGGCGCGCGTGGCGGCGGAGGCGGTGGCCGGCGGGGACGACTTCGCCGTGGCCTTCCGCGGGCGGCACCGCTGGGTGCGCGGCTTCCATCCCGTCCGCGCCGCCGCGCCCGCCGCCGCGCGCGAGGGGGAGGCGATCGTCTTCGTGGGGCCCATGGACGGCCGCAACGGGCAGCTCGCGGGCACCCTGGCCGCCACGGCCGGCGCGCGCATCGCCCTGGTCGCCCCCGCCGCGGCGGACGACGCCGTGCGGGCGCTGGCGGAGCAGGGCGCGGACGTGCTGGCGCTGACGGCGGACCTGGCGGATTCCGCGTCGCTGGCAGAGGCGATCGGCGCGGCGGAAGCGCGATTCGGGTCTATCGGCACGCTCGTCTTTTCGCCCGCGGCCGGCGCCCTGGGCGAGTTTGCGGCCATCGGGGCGTGGAGCCCGGAGTGGGCCGCGCAGCTCGCCGCGTACGAGGCGCAGCACGCGGCACTGGCGCAGGCGCTAGAGGGGCGGAGCGTCCGCACGGTGCTGGTGGAGTCGTCGCTGGCGCCCGTGCTGGGCAGCGTGGCGCGGGTGCGGCTGGCCGCGGCGCACGCGCTGACGGATGGGTTCGCCGCCGCGCAGGGCTGGACCTCCGTGGGCTGGGATGCGTGGAACGCGGGCGACGCCGGCGCGGCCGGCATCGCGCCGGACGAGCTGGCCGCCGCCTTCGACGGCGTGCGCGCCCTGGCCGCCGAGCCGCACGTGCTCGTCTCCACCGTCGGCCTGGAGGCCCGCATCCGCGCCGCCACCACGCCCGCCCCGGCGGAGGAGGGCGCCGACGCGGCGCCGCTGTACGAGCGCCCCGAGTTGGAGGTGGAGTACCACGCGCCCACCAACGAGGTGGAGGAGACGCTGGCCGAGCTGTGGCAGGGGCTGCTGGGCATCCAGCGCGTGGGCATCCACGACGACTTCTTCGGGCTGGGCGGCCACTCGCTGCTGGCCACGCAGATCGTGGCGCGCGTACGCGACCAGTTCGCGCTGGACCTGCCGCTGCAGTCCATCTTCGAGGCGCCGACGATCGCCCAGTTCGCCCAGCTCATCGAGGACGCCATCATCGCCGAGCTCGAGGGCCTGTCGGAAGAAGAGGCCGCGGGGCTGATGGGGCAGGCGTGAACGGCAGTGCGAAAGTGCGAAAGTGCGAAAGTGCGAAAGTGCGAAAGTGCGAAAGTGCGAACGAGCGAGAAGTGGGGGATGAGCTCCGCCGGGTGAGCGGAGGGTGGTGCGCGGGCGGAGCGCCCCCCTCCCCGACCCTCCCCCACAAACTGCGTGGGGGAGGGAGATGGGACGGGACGGCGCCGTCGCGAGGGCGGCATCGGGGAAGATGAAGGTCTCCCCCTCTCCGCGAGGAACGAGCGGGGAGGGGGCCGGGGGGAGGGGCGCCCCGCCGGTGCAGAGAGCCCGCCAGTGGGCACGATCCATCTCACCTCCCCCAGGGGTTTTTGGGGGAGGTCGCGAGGAACGAGCGGGTGGGGGCGTTCGGCGGATGCCGGCGGATTCGTACGAGGAGCGAGCGGGCGGGGCGCCGGCGGTGATTGCCGGGGTGCACGAGAAACGACCAACACGAGAGCCATTTCGATGACCGATACCATCACCACCCCGCCGGCCTCGTCCGACGCGACCGGCGCGGCGGAGGGCAAGAAGCCCAAGGCCGTGAAGTGCGTCGTGTGGGACCTGGACCACACCGTGTGGGACGGCATCCTGCTGGAGGACGGCGACGTGCCGCTGCGCCCCGGCGTGCTGCACGCCATCCAGACCCTGGACGAGCGCGGCATCCTGCAGTCCGTCGCCAGCCGCAACGACCACGACGCGGCCATGGCCCGCCTGCGCGCGCTGGGCATCGAGGAGTACTTCCTCTATCCCCAGATCAACTGGAACGCCAAGGGGCAGAACGTCCAGCAGATCGCCACGTCGCTCAACATCAACCTGGACACGTTCCTGTTCGTGGACGACCAGCCGTTCGAGCGCGAAGAGGTGCAGCACGCCTGCCCCACCGTGCGCGTGCTGGACGCCGCCGAGCTGGAAGGGTTCCTGGACCGCCCCGAGCTCATCCCCGAGTTCAACACGGACGACAGCCGCAACCGCCGCCGGCTGTACATGGCCGACATCCAGCGCAACCAGGCCGAGGCCGAGTTCGCCGGCCCGTCCGAGGAGTTCCTGCGCGACCTGCGCATGCGCTTCACCCTCGGCCCCTGCGACGAGGCCGACCTGCAGCGCGCCGAAGAGCTCACGCAGCGGACCAACCAGCTCAACACGACGGGCTACACCTACGACTACGCCGAGCTGAACGCCTTTCGCACCTCGCCCGGCCACGTGCTGATGGTGGCCGGGCTGGAGGACCGCTTCGGCACCTACGGCAAGATCGGCCTGGCGCTGGTGGAAAAGACGTCGCCGGAGATCTGGACGCTGAAGCTGCTGCTGATGAGCTGCCGCGTGATGTCGCGCGGGGTGGGGACCATCATGATGAGCCACGTGATGCAGCTGGCCAGGGACGCGGGCGCCATCCTCCGCGCCGAGTTCAAGCCCAACGGCCGCAACCGGATGATGGAGGTCACCTACCGCTTCGGCGGCTTCCGCGAGGTGTCGCGCGACGGCGACCTGATCACGTACGAGCACAGCCTGGAGACCATCCAGCCCTTCCCCGAGTACGTGCACGTGGACGTCACGCGCTGAGGTACGGCGGGGCGGGGGAGAGCGGGAGCCCCGCCGGTTGGGCGGATTGTGATGCGCGGGCGGAGCGCCCCCTCCCCGGCCCTCCCCCACAAACTGCGTGGGGAGGGAGATGGGACGGGACAGTGCCGTCGCGGGATCGCGGCTCCGCCAGCCAGAAGGTCTCCCCCTCTCCCGCGCAGTTTGCGG
>JAESFL010000192.1_pt1 | contig 53934 bp, 42 predicted proteins | sample 9269401 | NCBI WGS metagenome assembly JAESFL01 (sample SAMN14506025, study PRJNA617098) | algae metagenome | isolation source: Gloeocapsa sp. UFS-A4-WI-NPMV-4B04 and co-occurring heterotrophs from desert... | place: USA: Utah | collected 2006-10-01 | reverse complement strand
TTTGGGGGGTTGTATCAAAAGCGCCGCGACGAGCCATCGTCGCGGCGCTTCGTGTTGCCCTCCCCCGGCCTCGCTTAGGCTCGTCCACCCCCTCCCGCAAACTGCGCGGGAGGGGGTGTACACTTCTACGGGGTGTCATCGCGGAGGCGGGCTGTCGGTTGGAGCGCAGTTCTCCCCCTCCCTCCGCGAAGCGGGGGAGGAGGCTCTCGCCCGTGCCGGACGCCTGCCCGGGCGATGAAAGGTCTCCCCCTCTCCCGCGCAGTTTGCGGGAGAGGGGGCCGGGGGGTGAAGGGCCCCGCGAAGCGTGCGCCGTAGAACCCCGCCGCGGACCAACTCTCCCGTTTCCGCTCCGACGTGAACGGACGAATTCCCCTTCCGCCCGCCCCGCCGCCTGACTGCGAAGCTGCTCCCAGAAACCGCAGCAGTAAAACGTAGCAGGCCGGCCCCCTGAAAAAGGGCCTGCAACCAAGCTCATTTCGTTACAAACCTCACCACATCAAGTGGTTGGGAGACTGCTCCGGAACATCCGCTTACAGGGCATGCTTCTCGCATAGCGCCCCCCGCGCTCGCCGCGACTGGTACGCGCCGAGTAGCAGCCGCCGCGCAAATCCGGGAACTGCGCGGGGTGCGTACGAGTGCAGGAGCGGTTCCTTCGTACGCGGGAATACAAGCAGAACGGGTTCATGAGCACACTGCAGTCTCCCGGCGCCCAGGCGCCGCAGGCCGAGCCGCTCCGGCGGCGTCCGCCCAACGCGGTGCCCATCCTTTCCGAGCGAAAGGAGCGGCTGATCCGCGCGATCGCCGTGATCACGCTGGCATACTGGACGTACTACATCATCTGGCGGTGGGGGTGGACGCTCAACCCCGACGCGCTGTGGTTCTCCATCCCGCTGGCGCTGGCGGAGACGTGGGGGCTGCTCACGGCGTTCGTGATGATCCACTCCGTGTGGCGCATCCGGAACCGGCAGCCCGTCCCCGCCCCGCCGGGGATGTCGGTGGACGTGTACATCACCTGCTACGACGAGGCGCTGGAGGTCATCCGACGCACGGCCATCGGCGCGCGGGCCATCCGCTATCCCCACAAGACGTACATCCTGGACGACGGCTCGCGCGACGAGGTGCAGGCCATGGCCCAGGAGCTGGGGCTGGGGTACCTGCGCCGGGCCACGAACGAGCACGCCAAGGCCGGCAACCTCAACAACGCGCTCAAGCACACCAGCGGCGACTTCATCCTGCAGCTGGACGCCGACCACGTGCCCCTGCCCCACATCCTGGACCGGGTGCTGGGCTTTTTCGTGGAAGACCCCAAGCTGGGGTTCGTGCAGACGCCGCAGGACTTCTACAACACGGACGCGTTCACCTACAACGTGGACGAGACCTCGCGGCGCATCTGGGAAGAGCAGCGGCTGTTCTTCGGCGTGATCCAGGCCGGCAAGGACTCCATCAACGGCACCTTCTTCTGCGGGTGCAGCGCGGTGATCCGGCGGGAGGCCCTGGACAGCATCGGCGGGTTCAGCACCCAGACCATCACCGAGGACATCGAGACGTCGCTGCTGCTGCACGCCAACGGCTGGAACTCGGCGTTCTACGGCGAAAGCCTGGTGTACGGGCTGGCGGCGCACAACGCCGTGGCCTTCCACACCCAGCACCTGCGCTGGGGCCAGGGCGGCATGCAGGTGCTCAAGCGCTTCAACCCCATCACCTACCCGGGGCTCAGCTTGGCGCAGCGCATCAGCTACTTCGGGTCGCTCACGGCGTACCTGGGGGGGCTGCAGAAGCTCGTGTACTACGCGTCGCCCCTGATCTTCTTCTTCACGGGGGTCCTGCCCATCAAGGCCGTGAACGCGGAGTTCCTGGCGCGCTTCCTTCCCTTCCTCTTCCTGAGCATGCTGCTCTCGGAAGCGTGGAGCCGGGGGCGCAGCAACACCTGGATCTCCGAGCGCTACCACATGGTGAAGTTCTGGACGTACACGCGCGCCGTGTTCTCCATCTTCAGCGGCAAGGAGCAGAAGTTCAAGGTTACGCCCAAGGGCCCCGGCCACGTGCCGTTCAAGACGTACTCGCCCCAGGTGGTCCTCATGGGGCTCACGGTGCTGGGGGTGGTGTGGGCCACGGTGGCGTACGAGATGGGGTGGATCGGGTACAGCGGGGTGGAGGGATGGAAGTCGGTGGCGTTCCTGAGCAACGCGTTCTGGGCCTCCATCAACTTCGCCGTGGCGCTGTCCGTGGTGCGGCTGAGCATGGCCTCGCACCAGCACCGGACGGACCACCGCTTTCGCGACCGCTTTCCCGTCACGCTGGCCATCTCCGGCTCCGGCGGCCGCACGCGGACGCGCATTGCCCTGGCCGAGGACCTGAACCCCGGCGGCATCGCCGTGCGCACGCCGCAGGCGCTGGAGGAGGGGCAGGTCATGCGGCTTACGCTCCCCCTGTCCACGGGCACCATCACGGTCAGCGGAACGGTGCTGTACAGCACGCCCGTGGCGCCCATCAAGGAAAAGCGGCGCAGGACCAAGGCGGAAAAGGCAGAGAAGGCCGAGCCCGTGACGGCGTACCGCACGGGGATCGCGTTCGCGGACGTGCGCATGAACGTGCGCGACCAGATCGAGCTGCACTGCATGCAGCACGCGGTGCCCATGGAGCAGTCGCAGTACAGCATCCAGACGCCGCGGTTCTTTGACCGCACGCTGGACTGGGTGCGCAACGCCCGCCGCGAGCAGCGGCGCCCCGTGCGCATGCCGGCCACGGTGACCATCGGCAACGGCCGCAAGCGCGGCAAGCAGCGGGTGGGCTTTTTGGAGGAGATCAGCGCGGGCGGGGCCCGGCTGGTGATGGACGCCCCCATTGCCCCGCACAGCGTGGTGCACTTCGAGGTGCCCGGCACGCGGATTCACGGCAGTGGACGGGTGGTGTTCGCGCGGGCCATCGAGACGCCCGTGGGAGTGCGCTTCGCGGTGGGCGTGCAGCGCAAGCGCAGGATGGAATTCGGAACCGGAACCGGGGTGGAGACGAGGATGCAGACGAGCAAGGTGATCGGGCGCGCCGGCAAGGCGGCCGTGGTGGGTATGGCCCTGGCGCTGGCGCAGCCCCTGGCCGCGCAGCTCCAGCCCGTGGTGTACGGCGCGTCGGAGTTCGATACGGAAGACCTGCGGCTCTTCCTCCTGGGAGCGTCGGTGAGCTCGCCGGGGACGGGGCTGGGGTGGACGGCCGGCGTGAGCGGCTACCACCTGACCTACCCCGTGGGCAACGACGACACGGAGTCGGTGACGGCCGTGCAGCCCACCGTGGGCGTGCGCTACGGCACCCCCACGAGCGCCGTGTCGGGCTCCGTGGGCTACGCCTTCGTGAGCGGCGGCGACGACAACGATGTGGACGGCCCGGCGGTGGTGGGCGCGCCCGGCGGCGGCGAGGACGGCCTGCTGACGCAGCTGCAGGCCAACTACTGGGGCGACGGCACCCGCAACGGCCAGGCGATCGCCGTGTACAACTGGGGCGCCGAGTACCTGTGGACCAACCTGCGCGGCACGCAGCGCGTGATCGAGACGGGGGACAACACGGGGGTCAACGTGGGTGCCGAGCTGGGCTTCCAGGGCGGTGGCGACGGCGACGACGACTACCAGGCGTTCCAGGCGGGCGGCGTGGCCGAGTACCAGCTGTCGCCGGCCGTGCGGCTGATCGGCGTGGTGGGCGGCAAAGCCGACAACCGCGACGACTCGCCCAGCGTGTTCCCGTACTTCAAGCTCGAGTTCGTGGCGCTGCCCACGCTCTTCTAGCGCGGCGGAGTCGGCGGGATCGGGAGAGGCGGGCGTGGATCCATCCACGCCCGCCTTTTACTGCGTCTCACGCAGGGATGCAGAGGAAAAAGAGAGGACGCAGAGGCTTGACGGGCTCCTCTGCGTCCTCATCTGTTGTCTCTGCGCCCCGTGCGTGAAACCCGCGGGAGCTTGAACGAGTAGGGAATCGCGCTTATCGTTGGGATCTTTGCCCTACGTTCCTTTCTCCGAATCCTCACGCGGGAGCTCTCCCTTGGACGATAGCGATTACGCGCGCGGCGCGGGCGGAACCCCGGGTGGCATGCTGGAGTTCGTCGTGGGCACGGCGATGGCCGTGGCCGGCGCCTACCTGCTGACGACGCGCGTGACGGTGACGAGCGGCTTCTGGGGATGGTGGGGCGACAACACGTTCGGCCTCACGCTGGTGCCGCTGCTCATCGGCATCGGGCTGCTGTTCTTCAACGGCCGGTCGGTGCTGGGATGGCTGCTGGTGATCGGCGGGGCGGTGATCATCCTGGCCGGCATCATCGCCAACCTGCAGCTCTACTTTCGCCCCACGAGCCTGTTCGCCACGCTCATGATGCTGGGCCTGCTGGCCGCCGGCCTGGGTGTCGTCGCGAGGTCGCTGCGGAGTCACTGAACTGCAGGGAATAGGGAATAGGGAATAGGGAATAGGGAATAGCCTGCAACGGAAGCAGGACGGAGGTGGGCCGGAAAACCGGTCCACCTCCGTTGTTTTCCCGATTCATCAGAGAGTGCTGGGAACCACTCGGGGGGTCATCCTGAGGGCGCGCCGGGCGAAACCGATTAGGAACCAATCTCTGGCGCGCTCGAAGGATCTTCCGTGCGACACGAGAGGCAGCCCCGGTGCACGAGAGCCGCCTTGTCGGTAGTGGGGCAGTTTGGATTTAGCAGACAGTAAACTGGACGCATCCGCCTAAGGTCGCGCCGGAACGAGCTACACTCCGATGAGCCCGGGCGGATACTGGAGAGGGAGAACGCGGACTGCGGAGGGCGCGGGCGGAGTGCGAGGCGAAGCTGAGCAAGTGAGTGTTCATTGCGCGTGAGAGCAAGCGCACTTATAGTGCCTTCAGGTGATTCGCAGCTAGCGCTTTCACGGAGACGAGGTCGCTATGAAGAAGCTCTCGCTCAACATCGAGGAATTGGAGGTGGAAACGTTCTCTACCGCTTCCGACGACACAGGTCCGCAACGCGGCACAGTCCAGGCTAGAAATACGTTTATGTTTCCGGGGAACCCAACTTGCGACCCACAGTGTGATTGGACCCCTTGGTCCCACTGCACGGAGTGCGCTGGTACCTGTAACGCGGTGATCGGGAGTTGCGGTGAAGCGAGTTGCTGGGGGAGTTGCCCGACCTGCGGTAATCCTAGTTGTCTCGCTACCGGTTGTTACAATTCGTGCGGGTGCACCGAATGGTGCGAGACTTGGGACGGGGGGCAAGCCTGCGGCTAAACATATGATTAGGCAACATGTGCAACGCTCCAGATAGTCCCGGGCGGGTAAACGCATGACGGGCGGGACGTTCTGAACCCGGACCGGGAGTGCCGGTCCGGACCCCGTTCGCGGCCGATACCACTCATACCAAAGGCAGCACCGTAGTCACCCGCGCATCACTACAACCCGAGGCGGGGCATCCTGCCCCGCCTCGGAGCATCGGCGCTCACGGACCAAAGCACGTCCGGCGTGGCTTCCTCTCGCACAGCTTCTGTCGCATTCCCGGCAGCATGTCCAGCGCTGGGAATTGGGGTCGCAGAAGACCCATCTCGTCCAAATCTTGACAGCCGCCCTGATACCAGAGCGCCAGCAGGCGATGCACCCGCGGGGGGCGGCATCGTACGGGTAGCGATAAACTTGTGCACCTCAGCGACAACCCGGATGCTGCTCTCTTCTGCAACACTGCAAATGAAGGCGCGGAGCACTTCCATTCGTCGCCCGCCGTTCAGGCCGACAGAGATCCGTCCGTAGTTGCCCGCTATTCCCTATTCCCTATTCCCTATTCCCTATTCCCCATTCCCTATTCCCTATTCCCTATTCCCTATTCCCTATTCCCTATTCCCTATTCCCTATTCCCTATTCCCTATTCCCTATTCCCTATTCCCTGCCCCTCCGCCTATTCCCTGCCCTCCGCCTCGTCCGCGGCCCGGCGCAGCTTGAGCGGCGTCACGATGCACTCCGTGACCCCGTGCCCCTCCACCGCCGTCACCTCGAAGCGCACGTCGTCGAACTCCACAGTGTCGCCCAGCTGCGGCGGGCGGTCCAGCTCGGCCAGGACCAGGCCACTCACGGTATCCACCTCCTCGTGCTCCAGCACCACCCCCAGCTCCTCGCCCACCTCCATGATGCGCACCGTCCCCGCCACCACCAGCCGCCCCTGCTCGTCGCGGTAGACCTCGGGGTGCTCCTGCTGGTGCCACCCCTCCTCGATCTCGCCCACCACCTCCTCGAACAGGTCCTCGATGGTGATGACCCCCGCCGTGCCCCCGTGCTCGTCCATCACCACGGCCATCTGCGAGTTCACCCGCCGCATGGCCGCCAGCACCGTGTCCATCTCCGCCGTCCCGGGCACGAACGGCACCTCGCGCACCTCCTGCGGGCGCAGGGCGCGGCGGTTGGGGATGCGGCGCAGGATGTCCTTGATGTGCACCACGCCCACGATGTTGTCCAGGCTCCCCGCGTACACGGGGTAGCGCGTGTGCGGGCTGGCGCGAAAGATCCGCAGCATCTCCTCCGCCGTGGCCTCGGCCGGGATCCCCGTCACCCGCACGCGGGGAATCATCACCTCCCCCGCCGTCAGGTCGGCGAACTCCAGCAGCTCCTGCACCACGTCCGCGCTCTCCCGCCGCAGCATCCCTCCCGCCTGGCTTTCGCGGATGATGAACTGCAGCTCCTCGGGCGTGCGGTACTGCTCCCCCGTGGTGGCGAAGCGGTTGATCCCCACCAGCCGCAGCAGCAGGTTGCCGATGGCGTTCAGGGCGATGACGGGAATGATGACCACGCGCTGGATCCCCAGCATCACGGGCGTCACCAGCAGCGCCGCCCGCTCGGACGACTGCAGGGCCAGCGTCTTGGGGATCATCTCCCCCACGACGATGTGGAAGTAGGTGAGGATGGCCACGGCCAGGATGCTGGCGATGGTGTGCGCCACGGGGGCCCGCAGCGAGCCCAGCCCGGCCAGCGAGTGGCCGATCCACTCCGCCAGCACGTGCTCGCCGTACATGCCCAGCCCCAGCGAGGCCACGGTGATCCCCAGCTGCGCCGTGGCGATGTAGCGGTCCTGCCGCCGCGGGTCGCGCAGGATGCCCAGCACCACGCGGGCCATGGCGTCGCCGTCCGCCGCGCGCCGCTCGATGGCCGCCCGCGGCGCCCCCACGATGGCGAACTCCGCCGCCACGAACAGGGCGTTGGCCAGGATCAGCACGGTGATGATGAGGATGGGCACGACCTTATCCATCCGCGCGCCCCTCCTCGCCGCCGTCCCGTTGGCGCCCCTCCCAGGGCATGGCCAGCACGGACGAGACCGCGTGCCCCGACACCTCTTCCACCACCACCTCGATCCCGTCGATCTCCACCGTCTCGCCGGGCGCGGGGACGTGGCCCAGCTCCTCCATCACCCGCCCCCCCACCGTGTCGGCCTCGCCCTCCCACAGGATGCCCAGCCAGGGCTCCGCCTGGTCCAGCCGCATCCAGCCGGGCAGCCGCACGCGGCCGTCGTCCAGCCGCTCCGGGCGCTTTTCGTTGCGCCGGAACTCGTCGGGGGCCTCGCCCATCACCTCCGTGAGCACGTCGTCCAGCGTCACCAGCCCCGCCACGCCCCCGAACTCGTCCATGACGATGGCCAGGTGGCTGCGCCGCTCGCGCATGAGCGTCAGCAGCCGGTCGGCCGTCACGCTCTCGTGCACCATGAGGATGGGCCGCATGAGCTGCCGGACGGAGGCCATCTGCCCGCCGGAGAGGTAGCCGCGGAACAGGTCCTTGGTGTGCAGCAGCCCCTCCACGTGGTCGATGTCGCCGCGGTAGACGGGGAGGCGCGTGTACGGCGACTCCGCCATCCGCTTGAGCACCACGTCGGAGGGCGTGTCGATCTCCACTCCCACGATCTCCTGCCGGGGCACCATCAGGTGGCGCGCGGGGCGAATTCCCAGCTGCAGCGCCCGGCGCAGGCGGCGGTGCTCGTCCGGCTCCAGCAGCCCCCCGTCGCGGCTTTCGGCGATGAGCAGGTCGATTTCCTCGGGGCTGTGGATGTGGCGGTGGCCCACGGGCTGCACGCCCATGGCCCGCAGCGCCAACGCTCCGCTGCCGTTGAGGATCTTGATGAAGAAGGAAAAGACGATCAGCGACCAGCGCATGGGCAGCGACGTGCGGAGCGCTACCTGCGTGGGGAACTGCAGGGCCAGCGACTTGGGCACCAGCTCGCCCAGCACCATGGCCACCGAGGTAAGCACGACGAGGATGATGCCGGCGGCCGTGGAGTGGGCCGCGGCCTCCGACATGGGGCGCACGGACTGGATGACGCCGGCCAGGGGCTCCGCCATCGTGGCCTGCCCGTACGCGCCCACGATGAGCGAGGTGAGGGTGATGCCGATTTGCGACGCGGCGATGTACGTGTCCAGCGCCTGGGGGTCGTCCAGGTACGGAAGCAGGCGGATGGCGGCCGCGTCGCCCTGCTCGGCGCGCTGCCGGATGCGGCTGCGGCGCACGCTCACGGCGGCGAACTCCGCGGCCACGTACAGGGCCGTGAGCGCGATCAGGACCAGGATCACCAGCAGGGGCAGCAGCGTCATCGAAGGCGAAAACGGGACGGTTCCGGGGGCCGCGGCAACGGCCTCCGGGGGGCGCGCGGAGGGTGTCCGCAGCGCGTCGGTCTTGTGCTTACGCCTCCAAACGTGCTCATTGGTATGATTCCGAACGCACGGAGCACGCCAGCGGTGCGCCCGGAACGGGGGGCACCCGGCGCTCGTTGCAGGGTACGTGTTGCGCGAACCCCCCGCAAGACGATCCTATTAGGCACTTGCGGCGCGCGCCGTCCGGCCGCGCCCGGCACCGTGGACGCCACCCAGACCGGTTGAGATGGATCAGGAAACCGCCCTTAGCGACAAGCTGCGCGACCGCATCCTGAGCGCCCTGCACCTGGGGCTGCTGCAGCCCGGCGACCGCCTGCCCAGCATCCGCGCCCTGTGGCGCGAGATGGGCGTGGACCACCGGGTGGTGGCCCAGGCCTACCGCGCACTGGAAGACGAGGGGCTCGTGGAGGTGCGCGGCCGCTCCGGCGTGTACCTGGCTCCCCAGGACCAGCTCGGCGGCGAAGTGCTGGCCGAGACGGCCCGGTGGATGGCCGGCGTGCTGGTGGAGGGGTGGAAGCGCCGCATGACCATGGCCGAGATCCCCGAGCTCATCCGCCGCTGCACCTCCACCATCCGGCTGCGCTGCGCCGTGGTGGAGAGCAACGTGGACCAGATGACGGCGTACAGCGCCGAGCTCGAGGAGCAGTTCGGGCTCGAGGCCGTGCCCGTGTACATCTCCCCCGTGCCCCTGCCCCGCCCCGACCGCTCCGTGGAGTTCCACGGGGTGGAAGAGGCCATCCGCCAGACGGACCTGGTGGTCACCACCAGCTACCACTCGCGCCTGGTGCGCAAGGCGGCCGAGAACGTGGGGGTGGCCGCCGTCACCCTGACGGTGAACAGCGAGGTGGTGGAGACGGTGCAGCGGCAGATCCGCACGGGCGGCATCACGCTCGTGTGCGTGGACCCGGAGTTCGGCAACCGGCTGCGGGCCATGTACGCCGACGCCAGCGAGGGCCCGGAGCAGATCCGGGTGACGCTCGCGGACGACCCGGAGGGGATGGCGCGGCTCGACGGCGAGGAGCCGGTGCTGCTCACCCGCGCGGCCCACAACCAGCTGGGGGATGCGACCGGGTTGCCGCCCATGCTGCTTCCCCACTCGCCCACGTTCTCGGCGCACACGGCGCGCGAGCTGCTGCAGCTCATCATCCGGCTGAACCTGGCCGCCGCCGAGCAGCAGGACCCCGCCCAGCTCCTGGCGGGCGTGGGCGCGTAACCCTTCGCCGCCGCTGAGGCCCCGCGCGTCGCTCTTTGAACGCGAAGGGGCTCACGCGAAGACGCGGAGGACGCGGAGAGAACGGCGGAGGTCGCGAAACCGGCCCGCGGAGCACGTCCGCGGGCCGGTTCGCGTTGTCCGGCAACGCCTTTCAGGCACTTCGAGGCGAGTACACGGTGGCGGGTTCCCGGCCGGGTGCCCCCACCCGCTCGTTCCTCGCGACCTCCCCCAAAAACCCCTGGGGGAGGTGGACTGCTGCGGCGCGAGAGCGGAGTTCTGTACGGAGCAGGCTTTTACGGCGCCCGCTGCGCGGGGCCCCTCACCCCCCGGCCCCCATCTCCCGCAAACTGCGCGGGAGAGGGGGAGAACTGCGCGCCCGTGCACGGTCCCGGCCCTGCCCACCCTCCCCCAGGGGTTTTGGGGGAGGGTGGGCGAGTAATGCGAGCCCGGGTGGGGGCGCGACGGGAGCTCGCCACGAAGCACAAACCCTCCCCCACCACTTTTCGCACTTTCGCACTTTCGCACTTTCGCACTTTCGCACTTTCGCACTTTCGCACTTTCGCACTTTCGCACTTTCGCCCGCATTGCGGCAACCCCGCGCGGGGGCTACCGTTCCGCCGATCGGTTCCGGCACCCACCTCGCTTATGCCCGCCCGCATGGACCGCATCGCACTCACGCTGTACGTCGCGGGCCCCAGCCCGCGCTCGCGGGCCGCGGAAAGCAACCTTCGGGCAATGTGCCGCGACCAGCTGGGCGGGCGCGCGGAGCTCAAGGTGATCGACGTGGTGCAGGACCCGGAGGCCGCCGAGCGCCATCGCGTGCTCACCACCCCTACCGTCGTGCGCGAGCATCCCGCGCCGCCCCGCCGCGTTACCGGCGACCTGGGCGACGCGGCGCGCGTCCTGGCGGCGCTGGACCTGGAACCCGAACTCCAGCCATGAGCCAGAACGTGTCCCCCGTAGGCAAGCTGCCCACGGGCATCAGCGGCTTCGACCTGATCGGCGAGGGAGGGCTGCCGCGCGGCCGCGCCACCCTCATCGCGGGGACGGCCGGCAGCGCCAAGACCGTATTCGCCACCCAGTTCCTCGCCGCCGGCATCCTGCACCACGGCGAGGCCGGCGTCTTCGTGACCTTCGAGGACGGCGTGGACGACATCCGCCGCAACATGCGCGGCTTCGGGTGGGACATCGAGGGGTGGGAGCGCGACGGCAAGTGGGCCTTCGTGGACGCCTCGCCCCACCCCGACGGCGGCGGCATCGTCGTGGGAGACTACGACCTGGGGGGCCTCATGGCCCGCATCCAGCACGCCGTCACCCGCGTGGGCGCGACCCGCGTCTCCCTCGATTCGCTCAACGCCCTCTTCGTGCAGTACCGCGAGCACCAGCTGCTGCGCGGCGAATTGTTCCGCATCACCCGCGCCCTCAAGGACATGGGGCTCACGGTGGTGTTCACGGGCGAGCGGACGGAGGAGTACGGCGAGGTGAGCCGCCACGGGCTGGAGGAGTTCGTGGCCGACAACGTGGTCATCCTGCGCAACCTGCTCATGGAGGAGCGGCGCCGGCGCACCATCGAGGTGCTCAAGATGCGCGGCACCACCCACCAGCGCGGCGAGTTCCCCTTTACCGTCACGGGCGACCGGGGGATCGTCGTCCTTCCCCTCTCCGGCATCCCGCTCACGCAGAGCTCGTCCACCGTGCGCATCACCACGGGCAACGAGGAGCTGGACCGCATGTGCGGCGGCGGGTTCTTCCGCGACAGCGTCATCCTCCTGTCCGGCGCCACCGGCACGGGCAAGACGCTCATGGTCACGCAGTTCCTGGCCGGGGGCGTGGCCAAGGACGAGCGCTGCCTGCTGTTCGCCTTCGAGGAGAGCCGCGACCAGCTGTACCGCAACGCGGCGGCGTGGGGCTTCGACTTCGAGGGGATGGAGCGCGACGGCAAGCTCCGGGTGGTGAACACGTATCCGCACGCCATGGCGGTGGAAGACCACCTGCTGAACATGCGCGACGCCATCGCCGACTTCAAGCCCAACCGCGTGGCCGTCGACTCGCTCTCGGCCCTGGAGCGGGTGACGAGCGTGCGCAGCTTCCGCGAGTTCGTCATCGGCCTCACGTCGTTCCTCAAGCAGCAGGAGGTGGCGGGGCTGTTCACCAGCACCACGGCGTCGCTGCTGGGCGGGTCGTCCGTCACGGAAAAGCACATCTCCACCCTCACGGACACCATCATCCTCCTGCGCTACGTGGAGACGCGGGGGCGCATGCGGCGGGCCCTGACGGTGCTCAAGATGCGCGGCTCGTCGCACGACCACGACATCCGCGAGTACACCATCGAGGGGCGCGGGATGACGGTGGGGAGCACCTTCAGCGAAGTGACGGGGATCCTCTCCGGCAACCTGACCCAGCTCTTCGACGGCGACGGCGACGGCGCCGCGGCGGACGGATAGCGGCCATGGCCCCCGCCCCGCGCGCCGGTCGCTCCGCCACGGCGGACGCGGACACCCCGCCCCGCGGCGGGAGCGAGGCGGGGCTGCGCACGCTCATCGACCGCCTGCCGGACGGGGTGCTGCTGCTGGGCCCCCGGGGCGAGGTGCGCTTCGCCAACCCCGCGGCCCAGGCGCTCTTCAACCGCGGCGCGGAGGAGATGGAGGGCACCGTCCTGGGCCTTCCCCTGGTCCCCGGCGAGACGGTGGAGATCGACGTCGTCCCGCGGGGGCAGGCGCCGGGGGTGGCGGAGCTGCGGGTGGTGGAGGTGGACTGGGAGGGCGAGCCGGCGCTCCTGGTGTCCCTGCGCGACGTGACGGACCGCCGCGAGGCCGAGGCGCAGCGGCTGCGGGCTGAGCGCGAAGAGGCGGCCCGCGCGGACGCGGAGGCGGCCACCCGGCGCGCGGCGTTCCTCAGCGAGGTGAGCGCGGCCCTCAGCACGTCGCTGGTCCCGCGGCAAACGCTGGAGCGGCTGGCGCGGCTGGCCGTGCCGGAGCTGGCGGACTGGTGCGTGATCGACCTGCGCCGCGACGACGGCACGCTGGAGCGCATCGCCGCGGCCCACGCGGACCCGGCCAAGCAGCCCCTGGCCGCGCGGCTGGCCCGCGACTTTCCCCCGGAGCCGGGCGTGCCCTTTCCCGCGCTCGAAGCCATCCGCTCGGGGGAGCCGGTGCTGCACTCGCCCCTGGACGACGCCACCATGGTCCGCATCACCCGCGACCCGGCCCACCGCGGGCTGCTGCGGGCCCTGGGGACGCATGCGGTGCTGTCCGTGCCCCTGGTGGCACGGGGCGAGACGCTGGGGGCCGTGACCTTTGGCTGCGCGACGGGGGGATACGGACCGGAGGACCTGGCCCTGGCGCGCGACTTTGCCCAGCGGGCCGCCACGGCCGTGAGCAACGCGCGGCTGTACGACCAGGCGCAGCAGGCCAGCCAGGCCAAGAGCGAGTTCCTGGCGGTGATGAGCCACGAGCTGCGCACGCCCCTGAACGCCGTCATCGGCTACACGGACCTGCTGGACGCGGGCGTGTACGGCGAGATGACGGACACGCAGCGCGAGCACCTGCAGCGCATCGACGCCAGCGCGCGGCACCTGCTGCAGATCGTGGACGAGATCCTCTCGTTCTCGCGGATGGAGTCCGGCACGGAGCGGGCGCGGATGCAGCCGGCGGACCTGCGCGACGTGGTGCGCGAGGTGGGCGACATGATGGCCCCCATCGTCCGCCGCAAGAAGCTGCGCTTCGACCTGCGCGTGCCGGACGAGCCGGCCCGGGTGGAGACGGACCCGCCCAAGGTGCGGCAGATCCTGGCGAACCTCATCTCCAACGCCGTCAAGTTCACGGAGCAGGGCGAGGTGCGGGTCGAGGGGGTCCGCGACGGCACGCACCACATGATCCGGGTGCGCGACACGGGGCTGGGGATCGCGCCCGAGAACCTGCAGCGCATCTTCGAGCCGTTCTGGCAGGTGGAGCAGTCCACGCGGCGCGAGGCGGGCGGCACGGGGCTGGGGTTGAGTGTGGCGCGCGACTTGGCGGAGCTGCTGGGGGGATGGATCACGGTGGAGAGCAAGCCCGGCGAGGGCACCACCTTCACGCTGGGACTGCCGGCGGTGGATTGATCAGGACGGGTGGATTGATGGGGTGGATGGCCGGGCGGATCGATGGACCGGACGGATGGGTTTCGTCGCGGGGCGGATGGATGGCGGCGCGGGTGGAGTGGCGGCGCGGATAGATGGGTTTTGTCGCGGGCGGAGTGGAGAGCGAATGAATTCGCGGCTACGACTTCACACGGTCGGCCTGCGCCGACACCAACGACGTCCGTGAACGAGCAGCGGCGCGGGGGATGCCCCCGCGCCGCTCGTCGTTCGTGCCGTCGCCGCGCGTCAGCCGACGAAACAGCAGCGCTGGGGGCCGGTGGCCTGGTTGCACGTGGCCATGCACGATTCGCAGGTGGGATCCCAGCAGGTGCCGAAGCAGGTGGACACGTCCGTGCCCCCGGTGCCGCCGGTGCCGCCCGTGCCCCCGGTGCCGCAGTTGCACGTGTCCCAGCACGTGTCGGCCGTGGGAGCCGGGCAGCCGAACGTCTCGCGCCCCTGCTGCCGGCCATCCACCGTGCCCTTGCCGGGGGCCGGCACCTGCGTGGCGAACGATTCCACCTGAACTGCTTCGAGGTCGAGCCTGAGCTTGCGCATGGACTGCACTCCGGGTCGGTAGACGAGAGCGAGCGCCGGCGGGTCCCATCCGAACCCGGACGCACAGAATCGGCCGCGGCGGAGACGCGTGCATCGAAGCGATCCCGCCGGACCGGGGCCCAGTATAACCAATGCCGGCGGATGCGGGCAACGGAAGACGACAGGATGTGCGCTGCCGTGCGGATCATCCCCCGATCGTATCCGGCGGGGGAGGACGGATCAGCGGGCGGATTCGCGGAGCAGCGCGTAGATGCCGGTGGGATACAGCGGCGGGCCGCCGGGGGCAAAGTGGGCGAGCGGCATCCACCGAACCGGGTAGGGCTCGCCGCCTTCGTCGCCCATGGTCTCCTCGCGCTCGTAGAACGACGGATCGACGAACCGCGCCGCGAAGACGAAGGCGATCTCGTGCTTGGGACGGCCCTCGTGCGTGAACACGTTCTCGATCACGCGCAGAAAGGTGACGTCGGCCAGCTCGGCATCCAGCTCCTCGCGCATCTCCCGGCGCAGCGTCTCCACCGCGTACTCCCCGAACTCGATCCCTCCGCCCGGCGGCCCGAAGAACGTCTCATCCTTGACGTCGTCGTGGTGCGAGCCCACCAGGATCTCGTCCCCGCGCCAGAAGACGCAGATGATCTTGGGGCGGATGCGCGGCTCGCTCATGTCCTGGAATTCGTTCGGCAGGGTGGATCCAGCGTGTGGGCAGGGATGGGCATGCTACGCGTCCGCATCACCGTCCGCCAGCCGCGGATCGGGATCCCGCGCCGTGATGGTGAGACCAGGTCCGCAAAAAGAATGGGCCTCACGCAGAGACGCAGAGACGCAGAGACGCGGTGAGAGAACAACGGGAGAAAAGCGGAGCAGATGCAGCCGCTCCTCTTCCTTCTCATTTCTTCTCTCTGCGTCTCCGCGTCTCTGCGTGAGGCGGTTGTTTTCTCGGGTTCGGTATGAGTCAGCGGCAACCACGATCATCGGCGGAAGGCACGGGGACGACAACGACGAAGACGCAGGGGCGCCCATCGCACCCCTGCGTCCTCATCCGTTCCACCGTACGCTGCCGCGGGGACCGCGTGTCCCCGCCGCCGATCAGGCCGGCTGCGGCACGGCGGTCTCCGCCTCGGCGACCGGCTGCGCGCCGGGGGCAGGCTGCGGGCGGGCCGGCTGCAGGAGGGATTCCGCCATCTGCCGCACGGTGCCCCCGGTGAACAGGTCCGCCACGGGCAGGGTGCGCCCCAGCTGCCGGTTCACCTGCGCCAGCAGCCGCAGCGCCAGGAACGAGTTTCCGCCCAGCTCGAAGAAGTTCTGCGTGGGCCCGATCCCCTCCACGCCCAGCATCTCCTCCCAGATCCGGGCCAGGCGAACCTCCTGCTCGTTGCGAAAGCCGCCGGCGCCGTCGCCATGCCCGTACTCGGGGGCGGGGAGCGTCCGCGGATCCACCTTGCCCGTGGCCGTCCGCGGCAGCGCGTCCAGCTTGACGAACGCGCCGGGCACCATGTACTCCGGCACCGTCGCGCGCAGGTAGTCCCGCAGCTCGCCGGCGTCCGCGCGGCCCACCACGTAGGCCACCAGCCGCCGGTCGCCGGGCACGTCCTCGCGCATCACCGCCAGGCACGACGACACGCCGTCGTGCGCGCGCAGGGCCGCCTCCACCTCGCCCAGCTCCACGCGGTAGCCGCGGATCTTCACCTGGTTGTCCGTGCGGCCCAGGATCATCAGGTTGCCGTCCGCCAGCCAGCGCGCCCGGTCGCCCGTACGGTACATGCGCTCGCCCTCGCCCGAGAACGGGTCGGGGAGGAACCGCTCCGCCGTCAGTCCCGGCCGCCCCAGGTAGCCGCGCGCCACCCCCGCCCCGCCGATGTACAGCTCGCCGGGAAGCCCCACCGGCACGGGCTCCATCCGCCCGTCCAGCACGTAGAAGGTGAGGTTCTGGATGGGGTGCCCCACGGGCACGGGCCCCCGCCGGTGCCGCCCCGTGGGCAGCACGTACGCCGAGCACCCCACCACGGTCTCCGTGGGCCCGTACTCGTTCATCAGCCGCACGCCGGGCGCGTGCTCCTGCCACGGGACGGTCGGCTCCGCGTTCAGGAAGTCCGCGCCCACTACCAGCGTCCGCGCGGCCTGGGCCAGGTCCCCCGGCTCCAGCAGGTCGTTCAGCAGCGCCAGGTGGGTGGGGGTGATCTTGATCATCCCGAACCCGGGCTTGCGCCGCAGGACGTCCGCCAGCGCCTCCACGGCGTTCTCCTCGGGGAGAAAGTGCACGGGATGGCCGGCGAACAGGGGCAGCAGGTTGGTGAGCGTCAGGTCCACGGCCAGGGACGAGAAGACCGGCGCCCCGTTGCCCTGCCCCGCCCCATACGCGCGGATCCCCCAGTGGATGTAGTTGCTCACCCCCCGGTGGTGCATGGCCACGCCCTTGGGCCGGCCCGTGGACCCCGAGGTGTAGATCACGTACGCCAGGTTCTCGCTCGTGACGCCGCTTTCCACCGGGTCCGCGCTCAACGCCGCGATCGCCGCCCCGTCCGCGTCCAGGCGCACCACGGGGACGTCCTCCGCGGCGGAAAGCCGGTCCCGCAGCCGCGCCTGCGTGAGCACCACCCGCACGCCCGCGTCGTGCAGCGCGTAGCCGATGCGCTCGGCCGGGTGCGAGGGATCCACGGGGACGTACGCGCCGCCGGCCTTCATCACCCCCAGGATGGCCGCCATCACGTCCAGCCCGCGCTCCAAGCACAGCCCCACCCGCACCTCGGGGCCCACACCCAGCCCGGCGAGGTGGCGGGCGATGCGGTTGGCCCGCGCGTCCAGCTCGCGGTAGCTCAGCGCCTCGCCCCGAAAGGTCACGGCCGGCGCGTCCGGGGTCCGCTCCGCCTGCGCCTCGAACCACTGGTGGATGCAGCGCTCCGCCGGGTAGCGCCCCGTCGTGCGGTTCCACTCCAGGATCCGCGCCCGCTCGGTGCGCGTCATGAGCCGCAGCCGCGAAAGCCGCACGTCCGGCTGCTCGGCCACCTGCTGCACCAGCCGGCACAGGTGCTCCACCATGCGCCGCGCCGTGGAGCGTTCGAACAGGTCCAGGTTGTACTCCAGCACGCCCGCCAGCCCCCCGGCCGTGGACTCCAGGTCCAGCGCCAGGTCGAACCGGGCCACGTCGCGCGCCACGGCCAGGGGCTGCACCCGCGGGGCGCCGGCGCCCGTCCCGGGATGGCCGGGGCCGCACTCGCCCGCGCGGTCCATCTGGAACAGCACCTGGAAAAGCGACGAGTGGCTCAGGCTGCGCTCCGGCTGCAGCGCGTCCACCAGCCGCTCCAGGGGCACGTCCTGGTGGGCGCGGGCGCCCGCCACCTCCGCCCGCACCCGCCGGACCACCTCGCGGAACGACGGGTCGCCCCCCAGGCGCGCCCGCAGGACGAGCGTGTTGGCAAAGAGCCCCACCCCGTCCCGGAGCTCGCCCCGCTTCCGGCCGGCCACGGGGCTCCCCACCACCACGTCGTCCGTGCCGGCGTAGCGGGACAGCAGCACCTGGAAGGCGGCCAGCACCACCACGTCCAGCGCCGCGTCTTCCGCGCGTCCCAGGGCCCGGAGCTGCTCCAGCACCCGGTCCGGCACGCCCACGGGCACGGTGGCCCCGCGAAACGTCTGCAGGGGCGGGCGCGGATGGTCCGCGGGCAGCTCCAGCAGCGCCGGGGCGCCCGCCAGCCGCTCCCGCCAGTACGCCAGCTGCCGGGCCTGTGCCTCACCCCCCGCCTCGTCGCGCTGCCACACGGCGAAGTCGGCGTACTGCAGCGGCAGCGCGGGGAGCGACGGCGTGCGCCCCGCGGCCCGTGCCTCGTACGCCGCCCACAGGTCGCGCAGCAGCACGCCCATGCTCCACGCGTCGCACACGATGTGGTGGGCCGCCAGCAGCAGCACGTGCCCGTCGCCGCCCAGCCGCAGCAGCCGGGCGCGAAAGAGCGGCCCCGTCCGCAGGTCGAACGTCACGGCGGCGTCCGCAGCGGCGCGGCGGCGCATCTCCAGCTCCCGGTCCGCCGGGTCCAGCGCCGACAGGTCGTCCACCTCGAGCGCGAAGCCGTGGAACGGGGCGACGTTCTGCAGGGGGACGCCGTCCACCTCGCGGATGGTGGTGCGCAGCGCCTCGTGCCGGTGCACCACGTCGCCCAGCGCCCGCTCCAGCGCCCCCTCGTCCACGCCGCCCGGAATGCGCAGCGCACGCGCCAGGGTGTTGGCCACGCTCCCCTGCCCCAGCTGGTGCAGGAACCACAGGCGCTCCTGCGCGAACGAGAGCGGCACGTCCACGCCCGCGGCGCGCCGCTCGATGGCGGACGTGCGGTTCCAGGCCGCCGCGCTTTCGTCCAGGACGGCGCGCGTGGCGGGGGAACGGTCCAGGGCCGGGAGCTCGGCGTCCGGTCTTGCGGTCACTTCGGGCTCCGCGGGGAAGATGGGATGGGCCAGGGCTTCGGCCTGTGGATGGAGCATCGGGAGAACGTCTGGTGGATAACTGCGCTGATCTCACCCCCGGCGGCTGAAGCGCGGGGATGGAAGACGACGGGGGGTTTGCCGCCGCTATGCGAGGCGCGTGCGTCCCTGGGGGGAGACCGGGAGATTCCCTCCGCCGCGGCACCCGCGCGATACGGCCACAATCGGTTTTAGATGATGGCTGATTTTATGTCATTCATGGGACGGAGTCAACTGCCTGTTCCGGGAAGCGAAGCAAGCACTGTCCCCTTCAAAACACTACGTGGACAGAAGATAGGCGGCGGCAGGGCGGACCGGCGGAGCCCCGTGAGGCAGCTTCGCCGGCCGGCGAAGGATGCACGGCAGGAAAGGCAGCGAACGCCGCGCAGCTGGCTCAAAACGGACGTGTGGGATGGGCGGCTCACGGCCGGGAGCCGATCCGGCGCCGGCGGATCGGAAAGAGGCGCCCGGACCGCGATTACGGTCCGGGCGCCTGATGTCGTTCGTGATCCATGGAGCGTATCGGGTTCGAACCGATGACCTTCCGCTTGCAAAGCGGATGCTCTCCCAGCTGAGCTAACGCCCCGTCAGACCCTGAAGTTAGCGAAAACTCGGCCTGGATTCAACCCCGGGGGCAGCGGGCCGTCACCCCCCGCTCTCCCGCAGCTCGGCGCGCAGGGCGGCGAGCCACGCGGGCAGCTCCATCCCGCCATCGCGAAAGCCCTTCTCCATCACGTCCAGCAGGCCACCCACGACGCGGGCGCGGTCCGCCTGCGGATAGAAGCCCGCCAGCACGATCAGGGCGGACCGTGCCTCGTCCCCGCCCTGGGGCACGCGGGTGGCCATCCGCCGCGCGTACCACAGGTTGAGCTTGCGGACGGTGCGCTCCTGCGGCTTGCCCACGCCGTTGATGAACGCGCGCAGCCCCATGGCCGTCATGCCGGCCTCGGTGGCCACCGAGCGCAACGAGGCGGCGTCGCGGGCCAGCTCGGCCTCGCGGCGGATCACGTCCAGGGGCGCGCGAAGCTCAGGCGATGGCATACGCCCCCGCCCCGCACCGCCGCGCCCACCGGCGTAAGTTTCGTATCGAAATGATTTGGCTACACGGAGATAGCTTATCCCGCGAACCCTGGTGGTGCAAGCCCCGTCCGCAGGTCCGCGCCAAAGCGGCCAGCAGCGTTATTCAGAAAAAGCAAAAGCAGCGACCGGAGCGCGGAACGCTCGTGTCGCTGCTGCAATGCGGGCCGGCCGAGTTCGCCCGATGCCTGGCGGCTGCCGCGGGTCAGCCAGCGTCCTGCTGGATCTCCGTCCGGAGCCTTTCAAGCCATGGCGGCGGTTCCATCCCGCTGTCCCGGAATTCCCGCTCCATGGAGTCGAGAAAGCGGGTCAGGGCGCGGAACCGCAGTGCTTGCGGATAATACCCGGCGAGAACCGTCAGCGCGGCGCGCGCCTCGTCCTCACCTTCCGGCGGGCGCGTGGCCATACGCCGTACGTACCACTCGTTCAGCTTGCGGACGGTGCGCGCCTGCTGCTTCCCCTGGCTCAGGAGAAAGTAGCGCAGCCCCATGGGTGTAATGCCGATCTCACGCGCTACGGCGCGCAGCGAAGCGGCATCGCGGGCCCGCTCGGCCTCTCGCCGGATCGAGTCGACGGGCACGGCCAGCTCAGACCGAGGCATACGCCTCCGCCAAGCATCGGCTCGTCCGCCGGTGTAAAATCCGTAACAAAAGGCTTTTGCGACACTGGGCACAATACGCCCTTTGGCCCCGTACGGCAAGCCCTGGCGCGCCATCCACGCGTTCCGCACCCGTTCTCTCCGCACCCGATCCGGCCGCTTTCCCGCACCGCTCCTTGGAACTCCCCTCATCCGGGTCTCCCGAAATTTCATCCTGCCGGCCCTCCTCGATGAGGGACGGATTAGAACGGTCGACAACCTGTCAGGGCCACCGGAATTCGCGCGTTGACTGGATGACCGGCCGCCAGCGGGGCAGATCGGTCATCCACATCAGAGACGGTGAATGCACATGCGAAAGCTTGCCCTCAGGCTCGACGAGCTGACCCTGCAGACCTTCGAGACCACGCTCTCCGGCACCCGCGGCGGCGGCACGGTCGCCGGCCACCAGGAGGACACGGCCGAACCCTGCGCCACGCAGATCTACACCTGCGCCGCGTGCGAAACGTACGTGGAGCCGTGCAGCGACGACGGCCCCGACGGCGGGCGCCGCATCATCGTCTACCAGTCCAGCTGAGCCGTGCGCGAAAAGACGTCGCGTCGTCGTGCACTCCAGCACGGCTGAACGCGCGCAGGGCCGCAGTCCCTCCAACCAACCCACCTTCCCCACGGAGTGCTCCCATGAAAAAGCTCGCCCTGAAGCTCGATGAGCTGAACGTGCAGTCCTTCGACACCATGCCGTCCGATGGCGGCCGGCGGGGCACCGTGCTGGGTCTCCAGGAATTCGCGACCGACGAGCAGGCGTGCACCGACGTGTGCTCGCTCGTCCCCACCTGCTACAGCTGCGAAACGTGCGACGCGGCGTGCGACCCCGGCGACACCGTGGACGTGCCCCGCCGCATCATCCTCTACTAGAGCGGACGCGGGAAATCGAAGGGCCGGTCCGGACACCCCGGGCTGGCCCTTCTGCCATGCGGCACCCGCGGGACGCGCGGCGGATGAAGAGATGTTGCGCGCTGCGGATGAAGATATGTCCGGCGCGGCGATCCAGTCCCATCCACCGGCGGATGTTCGTTCCGGACGCAGCCCGCGCACGGAAGCGGCTTCCCGGTTCCGTGGGACGCCGCCGGTGGTTCGCCGAACGTGAAGCTTGCTCCGGAGGCCGGGACAGGCACATTATGGGACATCCGCAGCATCCTCATTCCCCTCCTGGCCCGAAAGCCTCGCCATGAAGAAGATCACGCTCGACCTCGATACCCTGTCCGTGCAGTCGTTCGAGACGACGGCGCGCCCCGCCCGTCTCCGCGGCACCGTGCGCGCCGCCGGCGACACGCTGGACTGCCAGTCGCAGGGCCTGTCGTACTGCGGCTCGTGCTGGCCCACGGATTGTGTGGAGCCCAGCTGCGGCCCGCCGTGCGAGCCCACCGTGGGAGACAGCTGCGGCGGCTCCTGCATGGGCCCCAGCTGCGACATCCCCAGCTGTTCGCCGGACCTGACCTGCTGACCCGCGGGCGTTTTCGGAGGATGATGAACGAGGCCGGCCCGGCTCCCGGGCCGGCCTCGTCGTACCGGGAGGGGAATGGATGCGGGGCGGATGCTTCCCGACTCGGAAGTCTGCCCCGAGCCGCCGGCGCCGAGCCGCTTGTGCCAGCCACCCCCACCTACTATTATGGTCGTTAAAGGAGAATATATCGTTCTCCTCACTCCCTCCCCCTGCCTCCCGGAATCCCATGAACATCATCCTGGACCTCGACTCCCTCACGCTCGATACGTTCGACGTGACGCCCGCAGGCCACGGCGGCCTCGGCTCGCTCACGGGCGGCGGCGTGCACGACGATACCCATCATAACTGCGTGTAAAACGGCGACGGAACGCCGGCAGCCCCTCTGACCGGCGCCCGAACCCGGGCCGGCCTGCTGGCCCTGACGGCGCTTGGAGAGGATGATGGACGAGGCCGGCCCGGACACCGGGCCGGCCTCGCTTCGTTCCGCGGCGGACGGGCGGTCCGCGACGCTCCGCACGCGCCTCCATCCGCATGCGGGCGCGCGGGTTGCCGCAGGGGCCGCGGGATGCCATTTTTCCCCATTGCACATTCCCGTGAACAAAACTCGCGGGGCTCCTCGCCCGCCCTATCCTTCAAGCGTGCCGATGATCAAGTCGCTGCTGACGCGCCCCATCGAAAAGCTGCCTCCCGAGGTGCGCGTTCATGGGCGCGTCCTGTTCCTGCTGGACGATCCTGACCTGGTCCGGCGCCAGCTGGAGGGCGAGGACGTGGAGCTCACCGGCGAGATGCGCGCCCTGCTGCGCGACAACATCTCCACGGACGAGATCACGCCCGCATACATCTGCTACTACTTCGACGAGACGCTGGGCGAGTTCCCGTACCTGGGCCTCAAGGCCGGGAACGAGTTCCCCATCAAGCAGGGCTCCGTCAAGAAGGGCGGGTTCGTGGCCTCCGTGAGCGGCAAGCGCCGCGGCAAGGGCAGCTCGCGCGAGCAGAGCCCGTACGCGGAGATGATGGCCGGCATCAAGATCGTCATCGCCGAGAACATCGAGCGCATCTACCGCGAGAACTGCCAGAACCTGGGCGTGCTCACGTCCACCAACTTCGAACTCATCGACCGCATCCGCCGGGGCGAGAGCATCTCCCTGAGCGAGTTCACGGACGGCGCCGACGAGATCACCCGCGGCATCATCGAGCACGACGGGCTGTTCAACTACAACGTGGCGCGCCTGCAGGGCACCGTGCAGACGCCGCCCATCAGCTGCCACCACGACCAGCCCGGCACCGTGGGCCCGGCCACGGACGACGTGGCGGCGCTGCGCGGCAGCGGTGCCGGCAACGAGCCGGGCCCCGGCCCCGACACGGGCGTGGACTACGCGGCGGCCCAGTTCGTCGCCACCTCCACCAGCAACGTGGACACCGACGCGCAGGGCGCCCCCGACGGCACGCGCCACGGCAGGCACGCGCGTCCCATGACCATCGCCGAGAAGATCTTCGCGCGGCACTGGGTCACGGACCTGTCCCGTGGCGACATCGGCGTGCCGTGGGTGCAGCCGGGCGACAGCGGCTTCGTGCAGACGGACATCCGCTTCTCGCACGAGTACGTCACGCCCATGTCGGCCATCTTCTTCGAGCACTACGTGGGGCCGGACGAAAAGGTGGTGGACCCCGATTCCATCCTGTTCTTCCGCGACCACCTCACGTTCCTCAAGGACTCCATGCCGGCGGAGCGCATCCAGCTGGGCCTGCTGGACGTGGCCAACCAGCTGGAGGTGAAGCAGCGCCAGTTCGCCGAGAAGCAGGGCGTGCGCCTGTACGGCGAGCTGGGGCACGGCAAGCACGGCTCCGAGGCCATCTGCCACAGCAAGATCCTGGAGAGCTACGCGTTGCCGGGGCACATCATCATCGGCTCCGACAGCCACACGCCGCACGCGGGCGCCGTGGGCGCGGTGGCGTTCGGCGTGGGGACCACGGCCATCTTCAACTCGTGGATCACCAAGGACGTGCGCGTTGAGGTGCCCCGCTCGTTCAAGGTGATCGTGAACGGCGAGAAGCCGGAGAACGTGTCGGCCAAGGACTTCATGCTGGAGATCCTGCGCCACCCGTACATCAAGGACGGCCACGCCATCGGCCAGATCATCGAGTACGCGGGCCCGGCCGTGGAGTCGCTCTCCGTGGACGAGCGCGCCACCATGACCAACATGGCGGCCGAGGTGGGCGCCTTTACGGGGATCGTGGCGCCGGACGCCAAGGCGGTGGACTACCTGGTGGCCCAGCGCGGGATGGACCGCGCCGAGGCCGAGCGGCTGCTGGAAGGGCTGTACAGCGACGAGGGCGCCGAGTACGTCAAGGTGATCGAGATCGACGCCTCGGCGCTCAAGCCCATGATCGCGCTCCCCGGCGACCCCGGCAACGGCCTGTACGTGGAGGAGCTGGGCGACGAGGTGCGCATCGACATCGCCTACGCGGGCAGCTGCACGGCGGGCAAGAAGGAGGACATGGACATGTACGCCCGCGTCCTGCGCGAGTACCACGAGGCGGGCGTGCGCAAGCCGGAGACCGTGCAGCTGTACATCCAGTGCGGCTCGCAGGAGGTGTACGCGTACTGCCAGGAGCAGGGCTACGACCAGCTGTTCCAGGCCGTGGGCGCCACCTTCATCGAGCCCAGCTGCGGCGCCTGCATCAACGCGGGCCCGGGGGTGAGCCGCAAGCCCACGGACGTCACCATCAGCGCCATCAACCGCAACTTCCCCGGCCGCTCGGGTCCGGGGCAGCTGTACCTGGCCTCCCCCTATACCGTCGCGGCCTCCGCGATGGAGGGCCGCATCGTGGCCTGGGAGCCGCAGCCGGAGCCCGCGGGCGTCTGACGCCGGCGGCTGGATGATGGAAACGGGGGCGCCGCGCGGCATGCGCGGCGCCCCCGCTGCTTTTGCGCCAGATGCGGACGGACGCCGGAGCGCCGCAGCGACAAGCACTTGCGGATCTCCGGCGATGGAACGCCCCTGTCGACTTGCGTTTTTCTGTCGATTTCGCTGCTTTTGCGCCACCTGCGGACCGATTTTCTGGACGCCCTTGACGCGTTTACTGTGATTACTTACCGTTGAAACCAGACCGGCTGCAAGCGCGTGGGCCGGGTCGCACGATCAGGGAGTGCAGCCATGTAGACACAAGGGGACGGAGCCTCACATGGAACAGAGCCGACCGGAAAAGCTCGTCCGCTGGTGCATCTTCAACGTCCTGATCGCCCTGGCACCGCTGGTCATCAGCTACCTGGCCCTGGGGCTGGACCGAAAGGAGCCCAGCCTGGCCCTCGTCACGGCACGTGGCGAGCTGCTGCTCATCTCCACCACCATCGCGTCCGCAGCCATCGGCGAGCTGCTGCCGAGCGGGCGGAACTACGCCACGCTCAAGGTGACCTCCGGCGGCGCCTGCATGCTCCTGGTCCTGCTGTCTTCCCTGTTCTTCTCGGCGATCCAGGCGCGCCGCGAACCAAGCGAGGGGGCGATCTTCGCCGCCTCCATCTCGTTGTTCAGCTTTACGCTGCTCGCGAGCTTCAGCGCCGTGTACCTTGCCTACGAGGGAAAGCAACCATGACTCTCGAGACCTTCGTGATCCTGGCGAGCGGCCTGGCTGCGCTCACCTCCGTGTCCGCCGCGGTGTACTCCGCCGTCCTCGACCGCCGAGCCAGGCCGCGTGACGCGGGCCGGGAGCGCATCATCACCATCACCATCGAAGACCCGCTGGGCGGCCTGGTCCGCGCCGTCACGCGCTCCACCCGCCGCATCGACCAGATCCGCCGCGACGTCGAGCGGGCCATCCGCGATGGCTGCTGATCTCCATCGGGGGCAACGAGCAAAGGCCGCCGGAGCCATGGCTTCGGCGGCCTTTCGCCCGTTTTCCTTACCCACCGTGTCGGCCCCCAGCGGCTGAACGGGTCCACCGCGGGAGGCGCCGCCCTGGCCCACGCGGGAGCAGCTTTCTACTTTTCTCCGCTCCCCGCCATCCAGCTGCCCACCCGCACATCGATCCGGCCATGTCGCGCTACACCATCGACCAGTTCGTCGCCGCCACCGCGCAAAAGGACGAGGCGCGCGGCAAGTTCGAGCTGGAGAACCCGTACACGCTGGAAGTGAACCTGGACGGCCGCCTGTGGTGCAAGGCGGGCGCGATGATCGGCTACGTGGGCGCCATCAAGTTCACGCGCCAGGGGCTGATGGAGCAGGGCTTGGGCACACTGCTCAAGAAGATGGTCACGAGCGAGGGGCTGGAGCTCATGCGGATGGACGGCGCCGGGCGCGTCTACCTGGCGGACGAAGGCAAGCGCATCCAGATCCTGGAGCTGGGGGCGGGCGAGCAGGTGTTCGTGAACGGCAACGACCTGCTGGCGCTGGAAGACGGGATGAAGTACGAGATCAAGATGATGCGCCGCGTGGCGGGGATGGCATCCGGCGGGCTGTTCAACATCCGCGTCAGCGGCCCGGGCGTCATCGCCATGACCACGCACCACACGCCCATCACGCTGCGGGTGCACCCGGGCGAGCCCGTGTTCACGGACCCCAACGCCACCGTGGCCTGGGCGGGGACGCTCACGCCGGAGATCCACATCGACATGAGCTTCAAGACGCTCCTGGGCCGGGGGAGCGGCGAGACGTTCCAGCTCAAGTTCCAGGGCACCGGCTGGGTGGTGCTGCAGCCCTACGAGGAAGTGTACATGCAGACGGCCGGCGGATGAACCCGTCCCTCGGACAACGCTGGACGTGACGAAGGCCGCCGGAGCGCCCGGCGGCCTTCGTCACCTCGTCGAGCCGCGAACCGGCGGACCTGCTGATACCAGATCCTGAAAAAAAGAATTGGAATACAGAGGAACAGAGGATAAAAGAGAGGAACAGAGAACTGCGGAAGTCCTCTGTTCCTCTGGCTTTTTCTGTTCCTCTGTACCTTTGATCTTTTCAGGGTCAGTATCAGCCCATCCCCTTACGCAGGATGGCGATCTGCCCGGCGTGGTAGGCGTAGTGCTGCGCGATGCCGTGCAGCATCACCGCGTAGCTCACACCTGAGCCCAGCGGCCGGTCGCGCTCATCGCCGACGAGGTCGTCCAGTTCCGCGGGCGGAAAGGCTTCCACCGCATCCAGCAGCTCCGCGTGCGCCCGCTCCAGCGCATCCACCGCGTCCCCGAACGAATCACCGGCCGCGAACGGCGGAAAGTCATCGTCCACGGGGGCACGCGCCACGCGGTCCCGCAGGCGGCGCGTGACCTCGCGCGTCCACGTGGCCAGGTGCAGCACGATCTCCCCCACGCTGTGCGCGTTCGGGAGGGGACGCGCGGCCGCCGCATCCGCCGGGACGCCGCGCAGGATCGTCCGCAGGGCGTCGCCGTGCCACGGATCGCCGTCCCAGGCGCGGCGCAGCTCGTCCAGGATGCGGTCGCGCTCGGCCGCCGCGCCGGCAGCGGAGACCGCGTCCCCCGCCGCCGTCCCGCTCACGCGGTACCGTGGCCGGAGAGCTGGCGGCCGCCCAGGATGTGGAAGTGCAGGTGCGGCACCGTCTGCCCGCCCTCGTCGCCCGTGTTGACGACCACGCGGTAGCCGCGGCTGAGGCCCTCCTGCTCCGCCACCTTCCGCACGGCCAGGAGGATGCGGCCCGCGATCTCCAGGTCGCCCTCCTCGAGCTCCGCCAGGGACGGGATGGGCTTGCGGGGGATGACCAGCACGTGCACGGGCGCCGCGGGGTTGATGTCGCGGATGGCGACCACGTGCTCGTCCTGGTACACGAAGCTCCCGGGGATCTCGCCGTCGATGATCCGGGTGAACAGGGTTTTCTCGGCCATGGTGGATGCGGGCTCGGAGGATGGGTGGATTCAGGGGTCCGGTCCTGCGTTTCGCCCGCCAATCTACCCCGCCCCGCCCCGGCGCGCACCCTGCATCCCCCATCCAACGTGAAACGAAGGGGCGGAAAGCGAATGACGCACCTGATCGCTGCTACGTGGAACTGCACCAGTCCCTGCGCGGTACAACGCCGTCGTTCGGAGCGCGGGGCCGGCTCCGCACCGGTGCACGCACCGCGGTCTGCCGGGGCCCGGGCGGCGCGCTGATCCCGGTTGCAGGCGCAGTTCTCTTGATTCGCGGGTCCCGAAGGCCGATATTGCGCACACGCCTCTCCGGCGTGCCTTCGCGCAGGTCCCTCGCGGTCCCCGCCCTGTTCACCGACCTTCGGACGCTGGCTCTCATGAACCGCATGCTCCGCCCCATCCGGCGGCAGGCGGCCCTCGCGGCCGTGCTGCTCTCCGCCACCCTGCCGGCCACCCTGCTCGGCCAGGCCGAGCGCCGCGTGGCCCTCATCATCGGCAACGGCGCCTACGAGAACGTGGGCCCCCTGCGCAACCCCGTGAACGACGCCCGCGCCATGGCGCAGACGCTCAGCGGCATGGGCTTCGACGTGCTGCTGCGCGAGAACCGCACGGAAGACCAGGTCAAGCAGGACATCCGCGAGTGGGGACGCCAGCTGGACCAGAACTCCGTGGCGCTGTTCTACTACTCGGGGCACGGGATCCAGGTCAAGGGCGAGAACTACGTGGTGCCCATCGACGCCGAGATCGCCAGCGAAGAAGAGGTGGAGTACTCGGCGGTGAACGTGGGCCTGGTGACCGCGCAGATGGAACGCGCCCGCAGCCGCGTGAACATCGTGTTCCTGGACGCCTGCCGGAACAACCCGTTCGCCCGCAGCTTCCGCTCCGCCACGCAGGGGCTCGCCATGGTGAACGCCCCCGCGGGCACCTTCATCGCCTACGCCACGGCGCCGGGCGACGTGGCCAGCGACGGCACGGCGGCGGCGGGCAACGGGCTGTACACCCAGCAGCTGCTGCGCTACCTGAACCAGCCCGGCATGCCCATCGAGCAGATGCACAAGCAGGTGCGCATCGCCGTGAGCGCCGCCAGCAACGGCGACCAGGTGCCCTGGGAGTCGTCCTCCATCATGGGCGACTTCTTCTTCGCGGGGAACGGCGCCGGCCCCGGCCGCGTGCAGACCGCCTCCACCCCCGTGAACCGTCCCGAGGCCATCGCCGAGGCGGGCGCGGCGGCCTCCGGCGCCGCCACGGCCCTGCGCCCCGGCCAGCGCCAGCAGGGCAGCCTGGCCCGCGGCGACCAAGCCATGGAGGACGGCTCGCTCTTCGACCTGTACACGTACGAGGCGCGGGCCGGCGAGCGGCTCACCTTCACCATGCGCTCCGGCGAGTTCGACACCTTCGTCACCGTGGCGCGGCTGAACAACGGGCAGGCCGAGCTGCTGGTGCGCGACGACGACAGCGGCGGCGGCACCAACTCGCGCGCCGAGCTCACGGTGGACCGCGACGGCCCCATCTTCATCCTGGCCAACGCCCTGAGCGAGGGGATGGCGGGGAGCTACACGCTGGAGCTGACGGCCGTGGGCGGCTCGTCGCGCATCGCCTCGGGGCAGAGCGTCGCGGGCACGCTGGCGCGCTCGGACCAGATGCTGGGCGACAGCTCGTTCTTCGACACCTACACCTACCAGGGGCGCCAGGGCGAGCGGGTGCGCATCGCCATGACGTCGGGCGACTTCGACACCTACCTCTCCATGGGGCAGGTGACGGACGGGCGGTACGTGGAGGTGGAAAAGAACGACGACGGTGACGGCACCAACTCCGTGATCGACGTGGTGCTGCCCCGCACGGGCACCTACCAGATCCGCGCGAACTCGTACCTCAAGCACCAGACGGGCGGCTACACGCTGAACGTGCGCCCCGGCTCCGGCCCGGCGCCGCAGCCCCAGACGCAGCCCACGCCCCGTCCCAACGGCGGCGGCGGCGTCATCCGCCCGCGCCCGCAGCAGGGGCAGCCCGCCCAGCCCCAGCCCAGCACCGGCGGCGGCGTCATCCGCCCCCGCCCGCGGCCCTGACGGACGGGTTCGGCGTGGAACGGAGAGCGGCCCCGGCGTGGAGTTCACGCCGGGGCCGCTTTCGTAACTGCGGGGGACAGGGGACAGGTTACAGGTTACAGCCTGCAACTGCCTTGATTCTCATCCCGTCGGGCGCAGGAGGGCGCTCCACCACTCCTCTTCCTCGTCCACCTCCACGATGCGAAAGCCGGCGGCCTCGGCGTCCTGGATCACCAGCGGCGACTCCGTGCGAAGGATGCCGCTGACGATCAGCCGGCCGTCGGGCGACCCGCCCAGTGACCGGCGGAACGCGGGGAGGAGCGGGCGGATGACGCCGCTGAGGATGTTGGCCAGCAGCAGGTCGAAGGGGCCCAGCTCCTCCAGCAGCGCCGGGTCCGCCATGGCCTCCACGATCTCCACCCGCTGCTCCACCCCGTTGCGCTCCAGGTTCTCGCGCGCGTTCAGGTTGGCGTCGGGGTCGTACTCCACGGCAATGCACTCGCGCGCGCCCAGCATGGCCGCGGTGATGGCCAGGATGGCGCTGCCGGAGCCCACGTCCAGCACCCGGTCGCCGGGATGCAGGGCGTCGTCCAGCAGGCGCAGGCAGCCCCGCGTGGTGGCGTGCTCGCCCGTGCCGAACGCCATCTGCGGGTCGATGTCCACCACCACCTGCCCCGGCCGCGCGTCCCACTCCGTCCACGTGGGCTTCACGACGATCCGCTCCGTCACGGCCCGCGGCGCCAGCCCCTCGCGCCACTTGGCCGCCCAGTCCTCGTTGGGCTGCCAGCGCCAGGCCACCTCCGGCGCGGCGGATTCCGGCAGCTCGTCCGACAGCGCCGCGCGCACCTCGTCCACGTACGACTCGGGATCGGCGGGCTCGGGGACGTAGGTCACGATGGCGCCGTCCGCCTCCTGCACCGCCCAGCTCCCCCGCGCCACCAGCACCTCCGACGCCAGGGGAAGCAGCTCGGGGTCCGCCGTCCGCACGGTCAGGACGAGCCAGCGCTCCGGGTGCGCGCTCACGCGGCGAACGCGTCCCGCACGCGGCTCCAGAAGCCCTTGCCGCGCCGCGAGCCGGCCTGCGGCACGGGGCCCTCCAGCTCCGCCAGCTGCCGGAAGAGCGCCTCCTGCTCCACCGTGAGCTCCGTGGGCGTCCACACGTGCACGCGCACGTGCTGGTCGCCGCGCCCGCCACCGCCCAGGTGCGGCAGCCCCTTGCCGCGCAGGGTGAACAGCTCGCCGCTCTGCACGCCGGCGGGGATCTTCACCTTCTCCTCGCCGTACACCGTCGGCACGTCCGCCTCGGAGCCCAGGACGGCCTGGCTGAAGGAGACGGGAAGGTCGTGGTACAGGTCGCTCCCCTCGCGCACCCAGCGCGCGTCCTCCTCCACCTCGATGACCACGATCACGTCGCCGCGGGGGCCGCCGCGCGGGCCCGCGTTGCCGGTGCCGCGCAGGGTGAGGTAGTTGTCGCTGCTCACCCCCGCCGGGATGTCTACGTCCACCGAGTGCTCGCCGCGCTGGCGCCCGTCACCGTTGCACGTCTTGCACGGGTTCTTGATGACGCGCCCCTCGCCCTGGCAGGTGGGGCAGACGGCCGCCTGCACGAACTGGCCAAAGACCGTGCGCTGCACCGTGCGCACCTGGCCGGCACCCTGGCAGGTGTTGCACGTCGCCGCCTCGCCCGCGTCGGCCGAGCCCGTGCCCGTGCAGGTGGCGCAGGGGTCCAGGGCGCGGATGGAGACGCGCTTGCGCACCCCCGTGGCCACCTCTTCCAGGGTGATGGGGAGGCGCACCTGCAGGTCCTTGCCCTTCTGCACGCCCCCGCGGCCGCGGCGCCCGCCGAACAGGTCTTCGAACCCGCCGCCAAAGCCGCCGAAGTCACGCATGAAGATGTTCAGCGCGTCCTCGAAGCCAAAGCCGCCGCCGAACCCGCCGCCGGAGCCCGCGCTCGCCCCGCGCTTTACGCCGGCATGGCCAAAGCGGTCGTAGGCCGCGCGCTTGTCCGCGTCGCGCAGCACCTCGTACGCCTCGGTGGCCTCCTTGAACTTTTCCTCCGCCTCCTTGTCGCCGCCGTTGCGGTCGGGGTGGTACTGGAGGGCCAGCTTGCGGTAGGCCTTCTTTATGGTCTCGCCGTCGGCGGTCTTCTCGACGGCCAGGATCTCGTAGTAGTCTCGCATCGCGGTGCTCATCATGGCACGTCCCGCATGTGTGGTCGGGCGGTGATTCAAAGAAACGGCAACGGCAACTGCCGGATTCGGGCGTGTCCCCCGCAAGCGGGGGCCGGGCTGCGCGCGCCGTAGGCAACCATACAACCGTTGCCAACGGCGCCGAGCCCCCTCCACAGGCCGGCACGATACTGCTGTGCCGTCCTGCTCCGGGGTCTCGGCCCTGCGGGCGCGCATCCCTCACGCAACGGCAACGGACCGGTCCGCCGGGTTCCGGGCGGGACCCTCACCCCCGGCCCCCTCTCCCGTACGGGAGAGGGGGAGAAGTATCGCCGCCGATCGCAGCCCGTCCCGGCGTGGCACCCGCCGGTGACGGACAGTCCGCGCAGGCGGACTTCGCGTGTTCGTTGCGGCGAATTCATTCGCTCGGCCGGGACCCGGCCCATGCGGCGGAACCCCGAACCGGTCCGGGACTTCGCCGATGCCGAGGAACCGAATCGGCCCATCCCGTCGATGCAGCGAACCCCCGAATCGGCTCCGGCTCCGATCCGCCGATCGTCAGACCAGCAGTTCGCTCACCAGCGCCGAGGTGCTTTCCACCATCGCGATCACGCGCTCGTACGGCATCCGCGTGGGGCCGATGACGCCGATCACGCCCTTGAGCCCGCCCACGTGGTACTCCGACGTCACCAGGGTAAAGCCGGAGAGCGCAGGGTCCCCGTGCTCCACGCCGATCGTCACCTTGAGCCCCTCCCCCGCCCCGCGCGCGGCGACCGCCGTCTTGAGCAGGTCGTGGCGCTCCGTGAGCGTGATGAGCGACTTGAGCCGCTCGCCGCTGGCGAACTCCGGCTGCTCCGCCAGCACGGCCGCGCTCCCCAGCACAAGGTCGTCCTGCGGACGCGTGACGGGCGCGAACATCTCGTCCGCGGACTGCAGGAACACGTTCAGCAGCCCCGCGCCGGGATCGTCCAGGGCCACCGTGTCGCGCAGGCGGGCGGGGAGCGTCGCGCGGATCTCCCGCAGTGTGTGCCCCGCCAGCCGCTCGTTCAGAATGGCCGCCACGGGCGGCAGCGCGCCCGCCGGAATGGCGGCCGGCACGTCCACGTACACCGTCCGCACCCCCGCCGCGCGCAGCGACATCACCAGCAGCACCCGCTGCTCGCTCACGTGGATCAGGTCCAGCCGCTCCAGCGTGGCGTCCTCCAGCCGCGGCGCCGCGGCGATCCCCAGCTCCTGCGTCAGCAGCCCCAGCACCTGCGCGGCGCGGCGCAGCAGCCGCTCGATGGCCGCGCCCTCGCCCTCCTGCCGCAGTTCCTGGCGCAGGCTCACCCGCTCCGCCTCGGACAGCGACTGCCGGTCCATCAGCGCGTCCACGTACAGGCGGTACGCGATGTCCGTGGGCACCCGCCCCGCGGACGTGTGCGGGTGGTACAGGTAGCCCTTGTCCTCCAGGTCGCTCATGGTGTTGCGCACCGTCGCCGGCGAGATGCCGAGCCGGAACCGGCGCGCCACGGTGCGGCTTCCGGTGGGCTCGGCGGTCTCCACGTAGGTGCGGATCACCGCCTCGAGGATCTGGTGCTCGCGCTCGGAGAGAGGTTCTCCCGTCATTTTCGTGCGGCCGGGGGAGTCAGGAGCAAAACCCGATGAATCTGCCCCCGGACGCGCGTGCGGTCAATCCCGTGCACCGCCGTCACTTCCGGGGGAACAAACGCCTCCACCCATTCGCGCGCGGCCCTCCGCACGCATCCTCCAACGCAAGACCGGGGCGCGCCCCGCCCCGCCGATCCGGCCGGGTTCCGCGCCCGGCGCGTCCGTCAGCCTGTCAAAGCTGCAGCGCGTTCGTCCGCTTCCGCCGCGGACGCCATCTGCACGGCCAGCGTGTCCAGCAGCAGCCACCCCTCCGCCGTCAGCCGCAGCCGCCCCTCCGCCACGCGCGCCAGCCCCCGCTCCGTCCACCCCTCCGCCAGGCGCAGGACGGTGTCGCCCGTGGCCTCCAGCGGCCATCCCTGGTCCGTGCGCAGCAGCAGCCACGCGCGCTCCAGCCCGCCCGTGTCCGCGTCCACCGTCTCCTCGTCGTCCGTCGGCAAGCGGCCGGCGGCCACGTGGTCGCGGTAGGCGTCCCAGGAGCGCACGTTCCACCGCCGCAGGGGCGGATAGAAGGCGTGCGCGCCGGGCCCCAGCGCCGCGTACGGCTCGCCCGTCCAGTAGGCGAAGTTGTGGCGCGAGCGCAGCCCCGGCAGCCCGAAGTTGCTCACCTCGTAGTGCTGGAACCCGGCGCCCGTGAGGGCGGTGTGCGCCAGCATGTACTCGTCGGCGTAGCGGTCCTCGTCCGCCAGCGTCTCGCGCCCCTCGCCCACCCAGCGCCCCAGCGGCGCCGCGGCTTCCGCCGTGAGGCCGTAGAGGGAGACGTGCTCCGGCTCCAGGAGCAGCGCCTGCACCAGGTCCGCCCCCCAGTCGCGCTCCAGCCGCGCCGGCACGCCAAAGATCAGGTCCACGCTCACGTTGCCGATCCCCGCCTCCCGCGCCGCGCCCAACGCGCGCGCCGGGCCGTCCGGACCGTGCAGCCGGCCCATCCACCGCAGCGTGGGCTCGTGGAACGTCTGCGCGCCCAGCGAGATGCGGTTCACCCCCGCCGCCCGCCACCCGCGCGCCACGTCGGGCGTGAAGCTCTCCGGGTTGGCCTCGCAGGTCCACTCCGCGGCGTCGTCCCACTCCGCCCAGGGGCGCAGCCGGTCGCGCAGGACGGCCATGGCGTCCGGCCCCAGCAGCGACGGCGTGCCGCCGCCCAGATAGACGGTGTCCAGCCGCAGGGGGCCGTCCCACCCGCGCTCCTCCGCCAGCATCCGCATCTCCCCCGCGACGGCGTCCATCCACTCCGCCGTGGGTGCCTCGCGCGTGGCCTGCACGGCAAAGTCGCAGTACGAGCACCGCCGCGTGCAGAACGGCACGTGCACGTACAGCGACCGCGGCCGGTCCCCGGGCGCGTGGGCATCGAACAAGGGAGTGGGGTGCATGGAGATAAACGACACCGCAGCCCGCCGTCCGTTCCGCTTCATGGCGACCGGAAACGACCGAGCCCCCGGCGGGGCGGGGGCTCGTGGTGCGCTGGAGCTCAGCGGCCCAGCCGGCGCTGGCGCAACTCATCCCAATTGAGCCCACGCTCGCTTACTCCCCTTCAACCCTCCCCAGCAACAACCACACAGCTGTCCCGTGCGCTCGCCGCAATGATCAGCGCGGAATGCGGCGCAGCGGGCGTGCGGGGTACTTCGGGCGCGGTGACCGGCTGCGGTTGGTCCGGCTGGACGACACACGAGCCCGGCGCTCTCCGATCACGAGATACGGCAGCGCCAGCCCGCCCAGCACCATGCTGGCGTAACAGATCACGAAAACCCACTCGTAGCCTTCTACCATGGCATCACCATTTTCGGGGTGGATTCGAGTACATGGCAGCAGTGCCCAACACAGCCCAGGCAGTCGTCATCCAGAGCGAGGATCGAAAAAACATCTCCTGGGACTTCATCCAGGCGGCGCATGGGTTTCGCCAGTGGTCCATTGCCGCCACCTGCCAGGGTTCCAGGGATGGAATGGCCGACCACCGCGCGACCACCGAACAATCCAGTCCATGAACTCGCCCTGGGCTCCCCAATGTAGCATAAACGTACGCTCCATACAACAGGCTGGAGGACAACACGCCTACGAGCATCAGGAGTTGCCACCTCACCCGCCAGTGTGATTGCGGCGTGAGCAGATGGGGATCGTCGTCCCACAGCTCGCCCAGCGCGCTGGACGTCGCCACGACCGCGATGAACAGCACCTCGGACGAGGGATGCAGCAGGGGCGAGCCCGGGTACTGCAGCTGGTTCAGCGCCACCACCAGCGTGTACGGGATGGCGCCGAACATCAGGTTGAAGAACAGCCACTTGGTCAGGTGGCCCATGTGCCTCCGCGCGGAACGAGGGGATGGCCGTGCGTCGAACGGCCGGCGCGGCTCAGCGCAGGCGGAACTGCTTGCCGGGGAGCGCCTCCGCCAGGTCGCGCAGCTCCAGCCCGAGCAGCGCCGTGAGCGCGGCGCTCGTCGCCACGCCGGCCGCCGCCGCGAGCTCGTCCACGTGGCGGGGATCGTCCCGAAGGTGGGCGAACACGCGCGCCTCCTCCGGCGCCAGGTCCGGCGGCGCCACGCGCGCCGGCGGGCGCGGGTCGGGGACGGATGGATTGACCGCGAGACGCTGCGGCGGCAGGCCGACGCCCTGCAGCTCTTCGAGGATGTCGCGCGCGGAAGTCACCAGCCGGGCGCCGTCCTTGAGCAGCTGGTTGGTGCCAATGCTCGCCGGGGAGCCGATGGGGCCCGGGACGGCGAACACCTCCTTCCCCAGCTCCAGCGCGTAGTCCACCGTGTGCCTGGCGCCGCTCTTCTCCCCCATCTCCACCACGAGCACGCCCGCGCTGAGCGCCGCGATCAGCCGGTTGCGGCGGGGAAAGTTGCCCGCCAGCGGCTCCTCGCCCGGCGGCAGCTCCGAGATCAGCAGCCCGCGCTCCCGCACGCGGTGAAAGAGGCGCCGGTTGTCGGACGGATAGATCTTGTCGATGCCGTGCCCCAGCACGCCCACCGTCGCGCCGCCCGCATCCAGCGCCGCCGCCTGCGCCACGGCGTCGATCCCCTTTGCCATCCCGCTCACGATGGTGTAGCCGGCCCGCGCCAGCTCGCGCGACAGCCCCACCGCGGCCCGGCACCCGTAGTCCGTGGGCGCGCGCGTGCCCACCACCCCCACGCCGGGATCGTTCAGCAGGTGCACGTCGCCCAGCGCGTACAGGACCACGGGCGGGTCCGGGAGCGCGCGGAAGGCCGGCGGATACACGTCGTCCTCCGGCGTGACGACGGCGGCGCCCACCTCGCGCAGCAGCACCATGGCCGCCCGGGCGCGCGCCAGCCCCTCCGCCGTCCCCGCGGACACCACCCGCCGCACGAACTCCGGCCCGAACCCCTGCAGCTCCGCCACCTGCCGCGCGGACGCCGCCAGCACGCGCTCCACGCTCCCGAAGTGCGCGAGCAGCGCCGACAGCCGCGCCGGCCCCACGCCCGGGACGATGGCCAGGCGCAGGAGGGTCTCGAGCTGCTGGGGATCGCGGGGCATGGGCGCGCGGCAGGGTGGGCGCCGCGCGTGCTGCGCCGGCGCGGGTCCGGAAAGGTGGACATCGCGCGCGGAACCTAACGACCTGAAAAGGACCGTGGAAGGGCCGTTACAAAGCTGGTCCGGCAGGTGGCGGACATGGCCCGCTCCCTTGGGGAACGCTGCGGCCGGGAGCCAGTCCCCGCAACGAAAACGCCGCCCGTGGGGGCGGCGTTCTCGTCATCCAGATCCATTCGGGGCTACGGGCGCCAGGGCTCCGGCTCTTCGTCCGTGCCGGATTCCTCGGCGTGGGCGAGCGCGGCATGCTGCCACAGCGCCTCGTTCAGCGCATCCAGCCCGCGCTGCGCCACGGACGAGATGAGGAACTGCCCCCACGCGCCAGGCGCATCCACCTTCGGCGCCTCCCAGTCCGGCGGCAGAAGGTCGCCCTTGGTAAAGACCACGCAGTGCGGCTTTCCGGCCAGCTCGCCGGAGTAGCGGCGCAGCTCGTCCATCAGCTTGTCATACTCCGCCTGGGGCTCCAGCGCGTCCGAGGGGATCATGATGGCCAGAGTGCGCGTGCGTTCGATGTGGCGCAGGAACTGGTGGCCCAGACCCTTGCCCTCGTGCGCGCCCTCGATGATTCCCGGGATGTCGGCCATGACGAACGACCGGCTGCCGGACAGCGTCACCACGCCCAGGTTTGGCGTCAGCGTGGTGAACGGGTAGTCCGCCACCCGCGGCGTGGCGGCCGAGACGGCGGAGAGCAGCGTGCTCTTCCCCGCGTTGGGCTCGCCCACGAGGCCCACGTCCGCGATGAGCTTGAGCTCCAGCGCGATGCGCCGCTCCTCGCCGGGCTCGCCGGGGTCCGCGCGGCGGGGCGCCTGGTTGGTGGGCGTGGCGAAGCGCGCGTTGCCCCAGCCGCCCTTGCCCCCCTTGGCCACGACGACCTCCTGCCCGTCCTCCAGCAGCTCGCCCACGAGCACGTCCGCTTCCACGTCGCGGATCAGGGTGCCCACGGGCACGCGCAGCACCAGGTCGTCGCCGCTGCGGCCCGTGCTGTTGGTGCTGAAGCCCTTGGCGCCGTTCTCCGCCTTGTACTGCTGGCGGTAGCGAAAGTCCATCAGCGTGGTGAGCTGCGCGTCGGCGCGCAGGATCACGTCCGCGCCCCGCCCGCCGTCTCCGCCGTCCGGCCCGCCGCGGGGGCGGAACGACTCGCGCAGGAACGACGACGCGCCCGGCCCGCCGTCGCCCGCCTTCACGTTGATCTCAGCGTAATCGAGAAACACCGAATCTCTCTCCGTCCCGTCTGAATCGCCCCATCGAGCGAAAGAATTCCTTCAAAGAACACTCCATCATCCGATCGGCCGAGTGGATGCCTACAATCCACGATCCGCCCAATCAGCTCCCCGCCTTCGGCCGGATCTCGTCCCACAGCGCGCGTACGTCCGCGGCGCGGTCCGCCGGCAGGTACCCGCACGCCGCCTCCACCGCCTCGTCCACCTCCGCCACGGAAGCGCCCGCGTTCAGCGAGCCGCGCAGGTGCGAGTGCAGTTGGCGAGGCACGTTCCACACCGCCAGCAGCGCGGCGATGCACAGCTCGCGCGTCGCCAGGTCCAGCCCCGGCCGGCCGATCACCCGCCCGTAGCCGCCCGTGACCATCCACCCGTCCACGTCCGGGTTCAGTTGCCGGACGTTGATCCGCAGCTTGGCGTAGTTGGCGCCGTACACCTCCGCGCACACACGCTCGCCGCGCACGTCCCATCCCGCCGGGTCCTCGCCCGCGGACGGAGGCGCGGGCGTGCCGCTCACCTCGCGCCACAGCCCCAGCGCGTTCAGCGCATCCGGAAAGCCGATGAACAGGTGCGACTGCAGCAGCACTTCATCCACCGCGCCGGCATCCGCCTCGTCCCGCGCCGCCTCCATCGCCGCGCGGATGGCGGACGGATCGCGCGTTCCCAGCGATGCCGCCAGCCGCAGCAGCGCCCGCCGTCCCGCCAGTCCGCGTCCGCCATCAATGTGATTCGAATCCGCCGCCACCGTCACGCCGCGGGCACGTCCGTCCCGGTGGCCGCGGCGCCGTCCGCCGGCGTGGCGGGATCCGCCGGCCGCAGGCGCATGCTGGGGCGCACCTCGCCCGTGGCCTCGCCGCGCGTGTTGGCCACCTCGCGGAACACGTAGCCGTACAGCGCGCCGAAGTCGTCTTCCGAGATCAGGTCCAGCTCGCGCAGCACCCCGGCCACGGCGGGGGCGATGGCGCGGGTGCTGCCGTCCTCCACCTTGAGGGCGATTCCCAGCTCCGCGCCGGGCACGCCCACGCAGTACACCCCCTCCGCGCCCACCTTGGCGAACACGCGCCCCTCCGTGACCCGCGAGATCGCGGTGCAGATGCGTCCCTCGCCGGCCACCATCTCCGGGTGCGCCGCCATGGCCTCCACGACCGTCGCCGGGCCGCGCTCCCCCGCGCGGGCGGCCGCCGCCAGCGAGGCGTAGGCCAGCGCCATCCGGCTCAACGGAAAGGCGTAGCAGACGACGCCGCAGCCGTCCACGCCCAGGCCGATGGCCTCTTCCGGGAGCTGCGTCCAGCGGGCCACCTCCGTGAGCAGGCGGGCCTGCACGGGGTGCTCCACGCGCTGGTAGCCGTCCGGGTCCCAGCCGCGGACGCGGGCCACGGCCATCATCCCGGCGTGCTTGCCGGAGCAGTTGTTGTGCAGCCGCACCGGCTCCAGCCCCTGCTCCTCCAGCGCGCGGCGGGCCTCGCCGTCGAACGGGGCGTGAGGGCCACAGGCCAGCGCCTCGGCCGTGAGCCCGATCTTCTCCAGGATGCTCTCCGCCACGCGCACGTGCGCCGGCGTGCCGCTGTGCGAGCCGCAGACGAGCGCCAGCTCCTCCAGCGTGAGCCCGAAGCGCTCGTAAGCCCCGTCGTCCACCACTGCCAGGGCCTGGATGGGCTTGGCCGACGAGCGCCAGAAGGTCACCAGGTCCGGGTCGCCGCTGGACGCGCGCAGCGTGCCGTCCGCCCCCACCACCGCCACGTGCACCCGGTGCCGCGACTCCACCACGGCCCCGCGCGTCACTTCCACCACGCTCTCCAGTGCGGACATCGTCTTCGCGTTCTGTGCGAGAGTTCTTGATTCTGGTTCAGCGAGATCAACGGCCGGAACTGCGGCTGTCGTTACTGCATGATTTGGGCGTGTCCCCCGCAAGCGGGGGCCGGGCTGCGCGCGCCGTAGGCAACGATACAACTGTTGCCAACGGCGCCGAGCCCCCTGCGCGTCAGGGCAACGATACTGCTGTTGCCCCGCCGCTCCGGGTTCTCGGCCCTGCGGGCGCGCATCCCTCACGCAACGGCAACGGACCGGACCGCCGGGATCCGGCGGGGCCCTCACCCCCCGGCCCCCTCTCCCGTACACGGCCTGTCGTCACCCTCAGGTACCTGCCCCGTACGGGAGAGGGGGAGAAAGTCTGCCGCCGCACGCACCCCGTCCCGGCGTGGCACCCACCCGTGACGGACAGTCCGCGCAGGCGGACTTCGTGTGTTCGTTGCGGCGAATTCATTCGCTCTGCCAAGACTTCGCCTGGCTTGATCGAGCTCCTGATCTGCCCCGAGTTCGCGTGGCCGATCATCCCCGATCCACGAAGCCATCCCTCGAGCCGATCAGCCCCCCTCACCACGGCAAATTCCCCAGCACCAGGCGCGCGCCGGAGACGGCGAACAGGAGCGCGAACACCACCGCGAGGGTGCGCGGGTTCAGGCGGCGGTTCAGCACCGTGCCCCAGCGGACGGAAAGCAGCGTGCCGGCCACCAGCGCCAGCGCCACCCCACCGTCCACGTACCCCACGCTCCACCCCGCCCGCACCGGCGACGCGGGCCCGTCCACCATGTACGCCACGGCCCCGCCCAGGCTCGTGGCCGCAACGATGGCCAGCGACGTGGCCGCCACCCGCTTGAGGTCGACGCGCACCACGTGGATCAGCAGGGGAACGCCCACCACCCCGCCGCCCACGCCCAGCAGCGCGGAGAACACCCCCATCGCCGCACCCACGCCCGTCGTGGCCGCGAGGGACAGATGCACCGGCCGTTCCGGCGCGTCCGCACCCTCCTCCGCCGGCTCCGGCGTGCGGTACAGGCGCCAGCCGGAGAACAGCAGCAGCACGCCGAACGACAGGCGCAGCCAGCGCGGGTCCAGCTGGTCGGCCACCTGCGCCGCCGCCACGGCGGCCAGGGCCGCCGCGATCCCGATGGGCACGGCCGCCCGCCACACCACCAGCCCCTTGCGCCCGAACGCCCACGCCCCGAGCACGGAGGTGGGCAGGATGACGAACAGGCTGGTGGCGTGCGCCGCCAGCGTGGCCACCTCCGGCGTGAGCCGCACCCCCGCCCACTCCGCGTGGGCATAAAAAAGGTAGAGGAAGGGCACCATCAGCACCCCTCCTCCAATCCCCACCAGCCCCGACAGCAGGCCCGTGAGCAGTCCGACCCCAAAGACCGCGGCGATGGCCGCGACGCCCATCAGCGGCGGCCGGCCGTCTCCTGGCGAACCGCGGCCTGGGGCTGCTGCTGCACCGCGCGCAGCAGGGCCTGCTGCGTGGGCGCGCCCTGCAGCAGGCGGATGGCCTCCTGCAGCACCCGGTCCGTGGGGTCGTCACGCCGCGCCGCCACCGCCGCGCCGAACTTGCTGCGGGCGATCTCCTCGATCAGCTGCGCGTCGATGAAGCGCTGGGCGCCCTGGTAGACCTCCCAGCTCATCGTCACGCCGTTGGCCTGCAGGCGGTCGTAGAACGCGCGCCGCATCTCCGGCGTGATGGCGAAGTCCGGCCGCAGGTTGGGCTGGCTGCGCTCGTACGCCACGGCGTAGGTGAACAGCGCGTCCTGGAACTTGGCCGCCTTTTCCGACGCCGCCTCGAAGAACGCCTTTTCCGCCGCGTTGGCCGTGTCCTGCTTGACCACCAGGTCCGGCACGATGCCGCCGCCGCCAAACACCGTGCGGCCGCTGTCCGTGCGGTAGGGCACGCGCTTGGTGGTGTCCGCCGCCACCGGGGTGCCGTCGGCGCCCACGGCGTCCGGCTGCTCCTCCATGGCCGTCTCCTGCCCGGGACGGTGCTCCTTCTGGATGCTGCGGCCCACGGGCGTGTACCACTTGGCCGTCGTCATCTTCAGGAAGTTGCCCCCCGAGAGCGGGAACAGCGACTGCACCGAGCCCTTGCCGTACGTGGTGGTGCCCAGCACCACCGCGCGGTCGTGGTCCTGCAGCGCGCCGGCCACGATCTCCGCCGCGCTGGCGCTGAAGCCGTCCACCAGCACCGCCACCGTGAGCCCCTCGTACGACTCCGGCGTGCGCGCCGCGTACGTCTCGCTCTCACGGGCGTCGCGGGCGCGGGTCTCCAGGATCTCCTGGCCGCGGGGCAGGAACAGGTCGCTCACCCCCACGCCCTGGTCCAGCAGGCCGCCCGGGTTGCTGCGCATGTCCAGGATCAGCGAGCGGGCCCCCTGCGCGCGCAGGGTGTCGACGGCGGCACGCAGCTCCTCCGTGCTCGTCTCGCTGAACATGATCAGGTTGGCGTACCCCACCCCCGGGGCCGCCATGTACACGTACGGCACCGACTTGAGGTGGATGACCTTGCGCGTGATGGTGAAGCTGATGGGCTGCGCCACGCCCACGCGCTGCACCTTGAGGTTCACGCTGGTCTCCGGCGGGCCCTTGAGCTGGCGCACGGCCTGCTCGTCCGTCAGCCCCTCGGCGCTCTGGCCGTCGATCTCCAGGAAGCGGTCGCCCACCCGCATTCCCGCCGCCTCGGCGGGGGTCTCGGGAAGGATGGCCACGGCCGTCACCCAGCCGTCGCGCGACGAGATCTGCACGCCCAGGCCCCCGTACTCGCCCGTGGTCTGGCGGTGCAGGTCCGCGTACTCCTCCTGCGACATGAAGGTCGTGTGCGGGTCGCCCAGTTCCGTGAGCAGCCCCTCCACGGCCTTTTCGTACAGGTCGGACGAGGAGTGCGGCTCCACGTACCGGCTCTCGACGTAGTTGATCACCTCGTCGAAGATGCGGGCGCGCTGAAACACGCTCTGCTGGCCGCCCACGCCGTTCTGCAGCAGCCAGCCGCCCGAGACCAGGGCGACGCCGGCCACCATGGCGGGCGCGACGACGGTACGCTTGAGCTTCATTGGACCTCCGGAACTCCTCGGAAAGACCCCTGTGGAAGGAACCCGCGCCATGCTGCTCCCGGCGCAGGTCCCGCTACCCGCCTGATAAACCGTCCCGGCAGGAATGTTTCTGACGCACGTGCGCCCCTAACCCGCCGCTCATGCACCGCGCCGCGTTCCCTGCCCCAGGGATGGAAGGCAAAGAACAGGCCGAACTTACGGCATCTGTGGACAGCCCCCGCGCGACCGCGTCCATCCTCTGCCCGGCCCGCCCATTTTCATCGATGCGGCAAGATGCCGAGCTTCAGCCGGCGGCCGGCATCGACGCTCATCCGCGGCCTGCCACGGCCACCGGTCGCCCACCCGCGGCCATCCGTCGTCATCCCACCCTCCGTCGCGGGCAGCGCTTACGGATCGCGATCAGGTGGATGATGTGCCAGGCCAGGCATCCACCTCCGCGGCGACGATCCTGCCTCTCCGAAAAAACGCGGATCCCGTCCCCTCGCGGGCAGCGGCCACTCTACCAAGGGCCTGATGCACCCTGCCCCTCGCCTCCGGTCCGCGTCCGGTCATCACGATCGCATCATCCAGTTCGGCCGGCTTCTCAAGAGCCGTACGTGCGGGAGCAATGCGCCGCGACGGCCGATGGCGGACCAGACGGATACTGCAGGAGGCTCGCGTCTCTCGGTGGATAAGGTGGCTGCCGGCCAGGGAAACGCATCCGCATTTTCAAAAGCCGGATGGTGGCCGCGCGGCGGGAACTCCGCCCAGGCACGGCATCCACCTGATCGCGATCCGTAGAAGCCGGCCCTGGATGGAAGGCCCTGCAATCGGCTCCTCAGACCGCCAACGGTGCCGAAGAGCAGCGGGGATGGATGCCGGGGAGCCCCGGCCGCGGCCGGCGGCACACCTCCCGGCGTCCATCCCCGTTCTCGTCTCGTCCCCGCGGCGATCCGGAACCGCCGTTCGCGCGCGAGCGCCGGGGCGGCGTTCACCGCTCCCGGCGCTCAGCAGTCCCGTCCGCGAAACGTCAGCGGCCCAGCAGCGCGATGGAAAAGGACACGCGCCAGAACGACTCGTCCAGGAGCGCCGCGTCGCTGCCCCGCCAGCCGCGCTCGCCGGCCAGCTCCAGGCTCGCCGCGCCGCCGCCGAACAGCACGCCCAGCCCGCCCGTCACGGCCCGCTCCTCGGGAAACTCGGCCTCGGAGCTCCAGCGGAAGGGGAGCTTGGCGTACCGGCCGCCCACCCGCAGGGGGATGGGCCGGCCCAGGAAGCGGATGCCCTCGTACTCCAGGCCGCCGGACACCTGCAGGGCGTCCTGCGCCCCGCCGCCGTACCCCGCGCCGCCGCCGGACCCGCCGTCGCTCCCCAGCTCCTCGTTCATGGACGACCACCCCGCGAAGCGCACGGAGAGGGCCGCCAGCGTCCGCTGCGTGATGCGCGCGCTGGCGCCCGCGTCGAACGTGACGGGGAGCGAGTAGGTGGCACCCGCGACGCCGGAATCCGCCGCCTCAGCCTTGAGCTGCCCCCCGCCCGTGACCGCCGCCGAGACGGTCGCCGCGTTGCCTCGCCAGCGGGCGCCGGCACTGTAGCCCAGCCCCTGCCAGGTGTAGTCCGTCCCCTGCAGGGCGAAGTTGGGCAGGTCCGAGATCTGGCGCAGCGTGCTGTCGCGCAGGGCGCCCGTGTACACGTCCAGCGCCGCGCCCACGTCCACCCGCGGGAGCAGGCGGTAGCCGCCGCCCAGCCGCAGGCGGGCCGCGCCGCCCTCGGAGCGGAAGACGTCCGTCACCTGCCGCATCTGGCCGCCCAGCCGCATGCTGTCCACGCGGCTCACGGTCCAGTTCTGGTCCAGCACGGCCGCGTATCCCAGCGTGGCCACCAGCCGCCCCGTGATGGGGAACGCGGCCTGGATGGCGGGAAAGCGCGACGTGGTGAAGTCCTGGTCGCGCCCCGCGGACTGCGAGGACACGTTGTCGCCCTGGAAGGTGACGGAAAGCCCCGCCGCGGGAATCCCCACCACGTTCGCCGGGTTCACCAGCGACAGGTGCGGGTCCGGCAGGCCCGTCGTGAGCCCGCCCAGCCCGCGGGAGCGGGCGTCCAGCCCCTCCAGGGGGTAGCCCAGCCCGCGCGCCGAGAGCCCGGATTGCGCCTGGGCCGCCGGGGCGGCCGTCAGGGCGAGCGCCGCCACGGCGGCGGCGCGTACGATGCGAGAGCGGCTCATGGCAGTCGGCGGCGGGCGGGAAGCGTGTAGATGATGCGCAGCCGGGGCTCCGCGTCGAACTGGGCCACACCGAACGTGGGCGGCTGGGTAAAGCCCACCAGCTCGCTCACCAGGGCGAAGGTGCGCGGCAGCGTGTCGGCCAGGGCCAGGTTGCGGGCCAGGAAGGAGATGGGCAGCGCCACGATGGAGTCGCCCTCGTTGAACCCGTAGACCTGCGTGGGGTTCAGGTTGTCGCCCAGCACGCGCGGGCCCAGCGGCGCCGTGCGGCCCAGCTCCACCTCGTCCACCACCCGCAGCGACAGGGGCACCGTCGTCAGGGGATCGAAGCCGTTGGGCACGTTCACGGGCCGCAGCAGCAGCGACACCTCGTTCAGCAGCACGTCGCGCAGGGGCACCGTGCCGCACGTCTGGCCCGCGGCGCAGTTGGGCACGGGCTGGTCCGGCCGCAGCTCGATGAGCGTGCGGGCCGAGAGCACGCCGCCCACGGAGATCACCCCGGGCTGCGTGGGCGGCTCCGGCGTGTAGATGGTCGTGCGGTCCGCCGCGGAGCCCAGGTTCTGCAGGATCACCGTGTCCGGGGCGGCGCTGTCGGGGCGGATGCCCACGCGCAGGATCATCTCGAACACCTCCAGCCGCGCCCCCGGCGTGCTGGTGGTGATCACGACGCCCTCCGAGGTGAGCGAGTCGGCCAGGGACCCCACGGCCGAGCCCGTGAGCGCCAGCACCAGCGTGTCGCCCGCCGCCGAGTCGCCGGCGAAGGTCGCCTCGGCCAGCAGCGCCCCGCGGGTGCCGCCCGGGGTCGTCCACGGCCGCCGGACGGCGCCCGTGTCCACGGCCGTGGTCCAGGTGGCGCTCGTGCGCTCCCACTCCTGCTCGGCCCGCCACACCCGCACGGTCACGGGGCCGGGCGTGCTGGCCGACGTGTCCACCCGCATGAGCAGGGTGCTGGTGGTGTAGCTGAACGCGGCGTCGCGCCGCTCCACCCCCTCGCGCCGGTAGCTCACCTGCGTGGGGAACGGGCCGAAGCGGGCCAGGGCGTGCGCGTTGAGCCCCTCGTCGAACTGGTTGGCCACCACCACGGCGGGGAGGTCGGACGCGCGGGTGTAGCCGGCGTACGTCCCCAGGGTGCGGAAGAACTCCGACGCGGGGAAGATGACCTCGCGGGTGACCGGCGTGGCCCCCGGCGGAAAGCCCTCTTCGCCCGTGAACGTGGGCGTCTCGTCCGTGCAGGCCGCCGCCAGCGCCAGCGCGGCGAGCAGGCCGGAAAGAAGAATACGGCGTTGCATCCGATGCAGAGAGATAGACGGGTCGTGCTCGTGAGCGGGCGCAGAAGGATTTCGCGTCCGCAAAATACCGCGGCGGCCGGGGCCGGACGTCCGGCCGTAGCCGCCGCGGGTGTGCCTGTTACGCGCGGCCGGGGCTCCGCGTTCCGTCCACGTACACGCGCGGCAGCCGCGTGCCCAGCCCGGTGAGGACCTCGTACGAGATGGTGCCGCACCGGGCGGCCACCTCGTCCACCCCGATCTCCTCGCCGCCGTCGCGGCCGATGAGCGTGGCCGCGTCGCCCGCCCGGGCCTCCGGCACGTCCGTCAGGTCCACGACGGTCATGTCCATGGAGATGCGCCCCAGGATGGGCACCCGCCGCCCGTGCACCAGGGCCTCGCCCCCCGCCGGGGCCAGCGCCCGCGGCAGCCCGTCGCCGTAACCGATGGACAGGGTGCCCCACCGCTCCGGTCGGCGCGACGTGTAGGTGGCCCCGTATCCGCAGCTCCATCCCGCCGGCACGTCGCGCACGACGGCGATGCGGGCCCGCAGCGCGGCCACCGGCTCCGGCACGGCATCCGGCCCCGCCGATCCCCCGTACAGGAAGATCCCCGGGCGAACCAGGTCCAGCCCGAAGCCGTTCCTGCGCATGGCCGCCGCGCTGTTGGCGCTGTGGATCGTCCGGCGCGGCGCGTGTCCCCGCGGGGGCGGCAGCGCCTTCAGCGCCTGGAGAAAGCGACCCTCCTGCGCGTCCGTGGGGCCCAGGTCCGGCTCGTCCGCGGAATGGAAGTGCGTGAAACACCCTTCCCACTCCAAAAGGTCCCCCGCCAGCGCGTCCACCTCGGGGCCCCACTCCGCCACGCGGTCGAAGGCAAAGCCCGCGCGCCCCATCCCCGTGTCGATCTCCGCGTGGAACGCAAGCCGGCGCCCCGCCTCGCCGGCCGCCTGGGCCCAGCGGCGGACGCCGTCCACGTCGGAAAGGGCCAGGGTGAGGCCGGCGCGGGCCGCGCGGGCGAACTCGCCGGGGGGCGCGGGGGCGAACACGACGACGCGCCCCGTCCACCCCAGGGCGCGCAGCTGCTCCCCCTCCTGCACGGCGGCGATGCCGACGGCCCACAGCTCGTCCGCGGACAATTCCGCGCGGACCATGCGCAGGACGGCGTCCACCCCCAGCCCGTAGGCATTGGCCTTGAGCATGGGGACGACGGAGGCGCCTGGGCCCGCGGCGTCCTTGACGCGGCGCAGGTTGCGCCGGAGCGCCGCTTCGTCCACCTCTACCCAGGCCCGCGAAACTACCGTTGACGGATCAGACACAAACCGAGTATTCTAGGCCGACCGTGAGACCCTCGCAAGCCGAAAACCCCTCGCCCGGCCGTGAAAGCGGCGTTCTCGACCGCGCACTGGCGCTGGTCGAGTTCCTGCGCGCGCACTGTCCCTGGGACGCCGCGCAGACCCCCGTCACCCTGACCCGCTACCTGCTGGAAGAGGCGCACGAGGTCGCCGGCGCCATCGCGGGCGGCGACCCGGACGCCCTGCGGGGCGAGCTGGGCGACCTGCTGCTGAACGTGGCCTTCCAGGTCGTGATCGGGGAGGAGACCGGTGCCTTCAGCCGCGAGGAAGTGGTCGCCGGGCTGGAGCAAAAGATGCGCCGCCGCCACCCCCACCTGTACGGGCTGGGCGAGGCGGAGCCGTGGGAGACCCTCAAGGCCCGCGAGCGGGGCGGCGCCCCCCCGGAGAGCATCCTGGACGAGGTGCCGACCGGGCTGGATCCCCTCCTGCTCGCCTTTCGCATCCAGGAGCGGGTGGCCAAGGTGGGCTTCGACTGGGACGACGCCCGCGGCGCCCTGGACAAGGTGCGCGAGGAGGCGGAGGAGATCCATCGCGAGCTGGACGAGGCGGACCCGGACCGGCTGCGGGACGAGGTCGGCGACCTGCTGTTCGCGGCCGTGAACCTGGCGCGGCTGGCCGGCGTGCACCCCAGCGCGGCCCTGGCGGCGGCGAACGCCAAGTTCGCCCGCCGCTTTCGCGCCCTGGAGGGGCTGGCCAGCGCGGCGGGCGTGGTGTGGGGGCAGGCCACGCTGGAGGAGCTGGACCACCTGTGGGACGAGGTGAAGCGGATCGAGCGCGGCGGCGCTTCCCCCGGCGCGGCGCCGCCGTGACCCGAAACGTGCATCACCCGTCACGGCTCGCGTACGCCCCGGCGCACCGGACCGGCATCCCACCCTTTCGCTGCAACGGATGAAGCTCCGGCAACGCATCGTCCTTACGCTGGTGGGGATCACGGTCATCCTGGCCATTCCCGCCGCCTACGGCCTGCTGGCCCTGCGCGGCCTGCACGACATCACCGACCGCCTGTCGGAGCAGCGCGTGGCCACGGGCGCGCTGGGCAACCTGCGCAACGCCGTGGAGACGGCCAGCGACGCCCAGCGCCGCTACATCGCCCTCGTCCCCCCGCCCGGGCTGGACGTGGGCTCGCCCGCCGACACCGCGGGGCCGCGGGTGCAGGTGGACAGCGCCGCCCAGGCAGCCCGGCGCGCGCTGGACGTGCTGCGGGCGGAGAGCGGCGGCACCTACGCGCAGCCCAGCGCGCCCGCCGCGCAGCTGTGGTCGCGCATCGTGGCCGACATCCGCCGCGAGCGCTCGCTGCTGGAGGCGGGGCGGCGGTCCGAGGCGGACACGGTGCAGCGCGTGCTGGAGCAGCAGTTCGGGGAGATGGGCCCGCGCCTGGACGCCATCGACGCCGCCATCACGGAGCAGACGGGGCGGGAGCTGCAGGAGGCCGAGAGCGTGGCCCGGCGGGCGGCCAGCACCACGCTGGTGGCCCTGGCCCTGGCCCTGGCGGCCACGCTGATCATCGGCGCGCTGCTCACGCGGACGCTGCTGCGGCCCATCGCCCTGCTGCGGCGGGGGATGGCCACGGTGGCGGAGGGCGACTTCGACCCGCACGTGCGCATCCCGCGCGAGCGGCCGGACGAGCTGGGCGACCTGGCGCGGTCGTTCGGCACGATGACGTCGCAGCTGCGCGAGCTGGACCGGCTCAAGGCGGAGTTCGTCTCCGTGGCCAGCCACGAGATCAAGACGCCGTTGAGCGTGATCCGGGGCTACGTGACGCTGCTGGCGGACGGCATCTACGGCGAGGTGAACGACCAGCAGAAGAAGACGCTGGAGGCCGTGAGCACGCAGACGGACCGGCTGACTCGCCTGGTGCACCGGCTGCTGGACGTGAGCCGCTTCGAGGCGGGGGGCGCGCGCCTGGAGCTGCGGGCCATTGAGTTGCGGCCCTTCTTCGAGGAGCTCACGGGCGACTTTCGCGTGCTGGCGCTGCAGAACGGCATCCAGTTCCCCGTGAGCCTGTCGGACGACCTGCCGGGGACGATGGTGGGCGACGAGGACCGCCTGAACGAGGTGCTGGGAAACCTCCTGTCCAACGCCTTCAAGTTCACCCCCAAGGGGGGCAGCATCCGGGTAGAGGCCGCGCGCTGCGACGGTGGCGTGCAGGTGGAGGTGGAGGACACGGGGGTGGGAATTCCCGCGGACAAGCTGCCCCACATCTTCGAGAAGTTCTACCAGGTGGACAACGACGCGCAGCCGCGGTCGGTGGGGTCTGGACTGGGGCTGGCGATCGCGCGGGAGATCGTGGAGGCGCACGGGGGCACGATCGGTGCAGAAAGCGAGGTGGGGCGAGGAACGCGCTTCCGCGTGTTCCTTCCCGAGCGGCCGCCTGCCGCCGGGCACGCCTGACCGACCGCCTGACCTGCTCCGGATGAAGATTCCGTTCGCGATCCTTTTTGCCGTGCTGCTGTCCGGCTGCTCCGTGTTCGCGCCGGGCAACCTGGGCCCGGGCGCGGCCAACCGCGACCAGCTGTGGCGCCAGGGGCACGCGGCCCTGCACGCGGACTCGTTCCGCGTGGCCATGGCCGCGTTCCAGCGCCTGGCCGCCGAGCACCCCCGCGACGCGCAGGGGCGCGAGGCGCGCTTCTACCTGGGCACGCTGTACCTGGACCCCGCCAACCCGGCGTACGACGCGGCGCAGGCGGAGCAGAACTTCGCCCTGTACCTGGCCACCGACACGGCCGGGGGCCGGGTGACGCGCCGGCCGGAGGCGGAGACGCTGCTGGCGCTCGCGCGGCAGATGGTGCTTCCCTGCGAGCAGCGCACGGGATCCCTGCGCTGCGACCCGGACGTGATCGTGCGGACGCGGCCCGCGGGGTCGGACACGGTGGTGGTGCGGCAAGGGACCGACCAGAGCGCCGAGGTGGCCCGCCTGCGCCGCGAGCTGGGCGAGCGCGACGCCACCATCCGCCAGCTGCGCGAGGAACTGCAGCGCATCCGTAACACGCTGGCACCGAGACCGTAACGATGAGTGCGTGAGTGCGGCAGTGCGTGAGTGCGGAAGTGGAAAAACAGGAGCCCCGTTCGATGACGCGCCATGCGTCGCCGGACGGGGCTTCGGCGTGGGGCCCTCCCCCGGCCTCGCTTAGGCTCGTCCACCCCCTCCCGCAAACTGCGCGGGAGGGGGTGTACACTTCGACGAGCCGTGGTGCGGCTGGGGACGGTACCGTCGCACGCGGGCTCTTCCGTGCAGTCCGCAGGCGGACTTCGGGTCGTCGTTGCGGCGAATTCATTCGCTCGGCCGGAAGCCCGCATCTCCCGCCTCCACTCGCCCACACTTCTTCACTTCCGCACTCCCGCACTCACGCACTAACGCCCTCCCCTACCCCACCCGGAACATCCGCGCCCGCTCCTCGTAGCGGGTGGCGAGGGCGTCGCGCAGCTCGGGGTGGCGGGCCAGCTCGGGGTCGCGCTCCACGATGGCGCGCGCCTCGCCGCGGGCGGCGGACAGCAGGTTCAGGTCCTTTTCCAGGTCCGCGAAGCGAAAGGCGGGGAGGCCCGACTGCCGCGCGCCGAACAGGTCGCCCGCGCCTCGCAGCCGCAGGTCCGCCTCGGCGATGGCGAAGCCGTCTTCCGTGCTGGCGAACACCTTGAGGCGCTCCAGCGAGCCCTGCCCGCCAAAGATCAGGATGCAGAAGCTGTCCTCCGATCCCCGCCCCACGCGCCCCCGCAGCTGATGCAGCTGGCTGAGCCCAAAGCGCTCGGCGTGCTCGATCACCATCACCGTGGCGTTGGGAACGTCGATCCCCACCTCGATCACCGTCGTGGAGACGAGCACGTCCACCTCCCCGGCGCCGAACGCGCGCATCGTCCGGTCCTTCTCCTCGCCCGGCATCTGGCCGTGGATGAGCGCCATCCGCAGCTCGGGGAAGAGGCCCTGCAGCTGCTCGAACTCCGCCGCGGCGGCCTTGAGCTCCACCTTCTCCGACTCTTCCACCAGGGGGTAGACGATGTACGCCTGCCGCCCCTTGCGCACCTCTTCCTGCACGAACTTGAAGACCCTGGGGCGGGACGATTCCATCCGCAGCGCCGTCTTGATGGGCCGGCGGCCGGGCGGGCGCTCGTCCAGCACGCTGATGTCCAGGTCGCCGTACAGCGTCAGCGCCAGCGAGCGGGGGATGGGCGTGGCCGACATCACCAGCGTGTCGCCGTTCTGCGACATGTCCTGGATGGTGAGCCGCTGCTTGACCCCGAAGCGGTGCTGCTCGTCCACCACCACCAGCCCCAGCTTGTGGAACTGCACGCCTTCCTGGATGAGCGCGTGCGTGCCCACCACGATGTCCGCGTCCCCGCTGGCGATGCGGTAGCTCACTTCCTTCCACTGCCTGGTCCCCAGCCGCCCCGTCAGCAGGGTGATGCTCACGGGCAGGTCCGCCAGCAGCCGCTGCAGGGTGCGGGCGTGCTGCTCGGCCAGGATCTCCGTGGGCACCATCAGCGCGGACTGGTAGCCGTTCTCCACCGCGCGCAGCATGGCGAACAGGGCCACGATCGTCTTGCCCGATCCCACGTCACCCTGCAGGAGGCGGTTCATTCGCCGCGGGCTCCCCATGTCCTCACCGATCTCCTTGAGCACGCGCTTCTGCGCATCCGTCAGGGTGAACGGGAGCGACTTGTGGAACGGCTTGACGAGACGGTCCGTCCGCTGGAAGGGAATGCCCGGGCGCTCCATGGCCGCGCGGTGGTGCGCCTGGGCGTAGAGCAGCTGCAGGAAGAACAATTCCTCGAACGCCAGCCGCCGCCGTCCCGCCTCGGCGTCCAGCAGCGACGAGGGGCGGTGCATCCACTCCAGCGCCTGCGCCATGCCGGCGACGCCCACGCGCTCGCGCAGCTCGGCCGGGAGCGGGTCCTCGTCGCGGGCCTGGCGCAGCAGGTCGTCCAGGTTCTCGGAGATGAGGGTGCGGACCTGGCGGTGCGTGAGCCCTTCCGTGGCCGGATACACGGGGAAGATGGTGCCGCTCTCCTCCGTTGCGTCCTCGCCTTCCCGCGCCAGGACGGTGAACTCCCGGGGCTGGAACTGGCGGCCGTGGTAGAAGCGGACGGTGCCGCGCAGCAGGAGCAGGTCGCCGCGGGTGATGGTGCGGTCCAGGAAAGGCTGGCCCGGCCAGGAGCACTCGATGAGCCCGGTGGAATCGCGGACGACGGCCTGGAAGATCCGCAGCCCCCGCCGCGTGGGCAGCACGCCCTTGGACACCACGCGGCCCACGATCGTCGCCTCCATCCCCGGCTCCAGCGCCTTGATGCGGGTGACGGTGGAGGCGTCCTCGTACCGGTGCGGGACGTGAAAGAGCACGTCCCGCGCGGTCAGCAGACCCAGCTTGGCCAGCAGGTCTGCCCGCTTGGGACCCACGCCCTTGAGGAACTGCGCGGGCCGGTCGAGGTCGGTGTAGGTGGGCACGAACGGCTTCCGGGAAACGGGCGGCGCGGGCGCGCCGGCGGACGTTCGGAATGTATTCGGCAGGCGGGATGCGCGCGAGTGGGCGGGACGGGACTGAAGTGCGAAAGTGCGAAAGTGCGAAAGTGCGAAAGTGCGAAAGTGCGAAAGTGCGAAAGTGCGAAAGTGCGAAAGTGCGAAAGTGCGAAAGTGCGAAAGTGCGAAAGTGCGAAAG
>JAESFL010000191.1_pt1 | contig 54068 bp, 48 predicted proteins | sample 9269401 | NCBI WGS metagenome assembly JAESFL01 (sample SAMN14506025, study PRJNA617098) | algae metagenome | isolation source: Gloeocapsa sp. UFS-A4-WI-NPMV-4B04 and co-occurring heterotrophs from desert... | place: USA: Utah | collected 2006-10-01 | reverse complement strand
CATATCCGAGCGCGCCTGAACCAAATGGAGAGCACCATGACGACCCAACCCGTTCTTCCGCCGCTCGGCACGCGGTGGCGCTCCAACCGCTTCCACCGGCAATGGCTGTTCGAGCAGGCCGGCAACCTGTTCGACTTCTTTCAGCGCGGCGTCATCAATCCGGCCGGCGGCTTCTTCGATCTAGACGATGCGGGACATCCCATCGAGTCTGCCAATCCCGTCCGGCAGATCCACAGCACCACCCGCCTGGTGCATTGCTTTGCCATCGGCACCCTGCTCGGCCGGCCCGGCTGCGACGCCATCGTCGACCACGGCATGGATTATCTCTGGAAAGCACATCGGGACTCTCAGAACAGCGGCTATGTCTGGTCCCTCGACAATGATGGGCCGAAGGACGACGCCAAGCAGGCCTATGGCCATGCCTTCGTGCTGCTGGCGGCCTCCAGTGCAAAGGTCGTGGGGCACCCACTGGCAGACCGGCTGCTGGAAGACATCACGCAGATCCTCGAAAAGCGCTTCTGGGAGGAGCAGCACGGGGCCGTGACCGAGGAATTCACACGCGACTGGCAACCTTTGAGCCAGTATCGCGGCCAGAATTCCAACATGCACCTGACCGAGGCCCTGATGGCCGCCTTCGAGGCGACGGGCGACCGCACATATCTCGACCGGGCGGAGCGGATCGCGGGCCTCATCATCGGCCGGCATGCGGCCTCCCTCGGCTACCGGGTGGCCGAGCATTTCCATGAGGATTGGAGCCTCGACCAGGATTATCGCGGCGACGACATGTTCCGCCCCTATGGCACAACGCCCGGCCACTGGCTGGAATGGGCCAGGCTCCTTCTTCAGCTCTGGTCGCTGGGCGGACAGCGTCATGCCTGGATGCCCGATGCGGCCCGTGAGCTATTCCGGCAATCGATCGAACTGGGATGGGACAGGGACAAGGGTGGGTTCTTCTACGCCCTCGACTGGGACGACAAGCCGAGGCTGCCTCTGAAGCTCTGGTGGCCCTGCGCGGAAGCCATCGGCGCAGCGGCTTTCCTGGCCGAGCACAGCCCGGGCGATTTCCACGAGCAATGGTATCGCACCCTCTGGGGCTTTGCCGAAAACCACCTGATCGATCATCAGTACGGAGGCTGGCGGCCTGAACTCTCCGAGGACCTGACCCCGAGCGCGACCGTGTTCACCGGCAAGCCGGATCTCTACCACGCGCTCCAGGCCTGCCTGATCCCGCTTTTTCCCGCTACCGGCAGCCTGACCAAGGTCATCCCCGAGAGCAGCGCTCAGGCTTGAGCGAAGTAGCGCTCCAGGGCTTCCCCGCGGGGCATTCCGGCTTGCGCTCCCGGCGTCAGGCACGACAGGGAGGCGGCGGCACAGGCTCGTTCCATGGCAGGGCCGACCTTCAAACCGTCCGCGAAGCCGTTTGCCAGCACGCCGACAAAGGTGTCGCCCGCGCCCGTGGTGTCGACCGGGGTGATCGGGCGGGCTGCGGCATGAACCTGCGTGCCGTCACGTGAAACGGCGTAGGCGCCTCGAGCGCCTGCCGTCACGATGCAGATTGGGCCGAAATCGCGGGCCAGGACCGTGGCGGCCTTGAGATAGTCGTTGCCTGCAGGAGCGCCGACGATCTCCGCGATAGAGAGCGCCTCGTGCTCGTTGACGACCAGCACATCCGTTGCCTCCAGCACCTCAGCCATGTCCGAATGTGCCTTGATGGGTGGGACGGGTGCGAAATTCCAGATCACCTTTGCCCCTGCCCGGCGGGCCCGGGCAGCGACGTCGAGACTGTCGGCCAGGGACACCTCCATCTGGAGCACCAGCACGGAAGTCTGCGACACTAGGCTGTCCGGGAGATCCAGGGAGCGCAGGGCCATGTTGGCGCCGCTCGCCACCGTGATGGCATTCTCGCCGGCCTCGTCGACCGTGATGAAGGCACAGCCCGTCGGTTCGGCTGCGACCCGAACGGCCTGAACATCGATGCCGTTGTCTTCAAGGTTCTTCCGGCAGGCTGCGCCAAAGGGGTCATCTCCGATCGCACCGACCATGGCGACCCGGCCTTGCCCGATCCGAGCAGCGGCAACCGCCTGGTTGGCCCCTTTGCCGCCGAAGAAGCTGTCGGCCCGACGCGAAAGAACGGTTTCTCCCGGTCTGGCGATGCGCGGCACCCGCGCGACGAGATCCATGTTGATCGAACCGTAGACCACAATCATGCCGCTCTCATCCTTTGAGGTTGCTCACCTACGATCGGCGCTCCGGGACTGCCGAGGGATAGCGCGTCGACCTCTTGTGGGGCACCACAGCAGCCGTCCACAGCTATTTCTCCCCTCCGTATCGCTGAGGGATTATGCCCTGGAACCAAGCAGCCTGCCTCAACATTTGACTCGCAGGTAGGCGTAGCAGCGGTAAACTGTCATCAGAATCAAAGATAGTTTGCCACTGGCAGATAAAGATAGGCTTTGATGGGCAGGCAGGCTGATCCTCTCACTCTGGATCGCGGACATTCACCGCCCGCAACGACGCGCTCTCGTATTCCCACTTCGCTCGCAAGTTTTTACTCCAGACGCCTCTGCGCGGCGCCTGGGTGATGGGTATGCGCAGTTTCAACCCCGGAGTTGGTCATTGAGCAAGCATCATGAAAAGCAGAGACGCAAGACCCGCCGCTCCATCGAAACAGCGCAGGTTTTCGACCTCACGGGATCCAAGTTTCAGGGAGAGCGCAGCCTTCCGCCTATCAAACCGCTCAATGCCACACAGGATGATTATCTCGACGCTTTGAAGACCAATTCGCAGGTTGTGGTGCTCGGGCCCGCAGGCACCGGCAAGACTTGGATCGCCGCAACATACGCGGCGGATCTGTTCCGCCAGCGACGCATCCGCAAGATCATTCTTACCCGCCCCAATGTCCCGGCCGGTCGTTCCCTCGGCTTCTTTCCGGGAAGTCTCGAAGAGAAGTTCGGCCCCTGGGCTGCGCCCGTGATCGAGGCCATCAAGGAGCGCATCGGTTCGGCGGCGTTCGACATCGCGGTCAAGAACGGCGATGTCGAGATGGTGCCGTTCGAGGTGATGCGCGGCCGCTCATGGCGCGACGCCTTCATCCTTCTCGACGAGGCGCAGAATGCGACGCCGGCCGAGATGAAGACGTTCCTCACCCGCATCGGGGAGGAATGCAAAGTGGTGATCAACGGGGATGTGAGCCAGTGCGACCTGCGCGAGACGTCGGGTCTGCGCACGGTCATTCACCTGATCAAGTCACAGATGCTGCCCGTTCCGATCGTGGAGTTCACGCTCAACGATATCGTGCGGTCCGGTATCTGCGAGATGTGGGTGCGTGCATTCGAAGAGGTCCACTGCTGACGCAATGGACCCGGATCTTTTCACTCAAGTGAGATAGGCAGAGCCTCTCAGGCGAGTTCGATGGCGCCGACTTCGGGGCCCTTGCGGCCCTCGACGATCGCGACGCGAACCGCCTGGCCCTGATCGAGCTGGCCGAGGCCGGCACGCTCCACGACGGAGATGTGCAGGAACAGGTCCTTGCTCTCACCCTCGACGGACACGAAGCCATAGCCCTTCACGGAGTCGAACCACTTCACGGTGGCCGGGACTTCCGGCGGACCGCTCACGGGACGGGCGCTGGGGCCGCCGCTCGGACGGGAGAACCCGCCGGACTGGCCGCCTGGGCCGCCTGCACGTGGCGGACGCGCCGCGCGCGCACCGCGCGGCGGCTCCGGCTCGGCCGTGCTGGTGTCGACACTGACGATTTCCTGGACCTGCGGGCCCTTCTGGCCCGTGCCGACCTTGATGACCAGGGTCGTGCCGGATTCGAGGGCGGAGTGGCCCGCAGCCTCGACCTGCCGGACGTGCAGGAACGCCTCGCCCGAGCCATCGGTCATCTCGACGAAGCCGAAGCCCTTGTCGGGATTGAACCATTTCACCCGTGCTTCAGTCTCGGGTCCTGCGGCTGAGGAGCCGTAGGATGGCTGCTGCCGCATGGGCCGTTCAAAAGATGTTGGCGGAGCGAATTCGCCCCAGTGATCTTCGGGTTGACCGCCAAATTGACGTCGGCGATCACGGTGATCATTTCCCCGGCCCATCAGGACTGCCTTCTAAAGTCTCATGTTTCCTAAACGCCCATAGGCGTACAGCCCCCAACCATTGAGGGCAAGAAGATAACTACTCATACCTAAACGTTTCACGCAAGGTCCCAAAGTGGGGGTTCTGGCGAATTGTCGGGTTTCGCGGCGGGAATTTCGGTCTTCCTTCAGGCTTTTAGGACCGATATTTATCCGAGCCCGCGAAATGGCGGAAGCAGCAGGTCCGGAGACCTAACGGAGGCAGGCGATGGCAAAACCGCCCTCCGCCTGCTCAACCCTGCCTCTGGAATCCCCCAGCTTGGCCGGGAGCATGGGTTGATTTCCCTGCGCCAACAGTACGGAGTCCCCGCGGCTCTCTGGAGCCCGCAGAAAGGCCGCTTGAGAAGCAAGAACCCAAGGTATTTACTTTAGCTTGTCGGCAGGGTTACGATGCCTTTCTGAATTCCTAATAACATAAGATAGCGAACGGAACCGACATCAAGATTAGACTGATTGCAACTGATTCGTATAACGACGCCAAAAGGTGCAGCATCAGGTGTAATCCGGCCAGGAGGGGCTATGCTTGAAGATCGCAGAAAGCGGGTCCTGATCGTCGAAGACGAGGCCATGATCTCGATGCTGATCGAGGACATGGTTCTGGATTTCGGTTGCCAGGTGGTAGGCCCTGCGGCTCGTCTGGACCACGCCCTCACCCTTGCCCTTCAGGCCGAGATCGATATCGGCCTCCTCGACATCAACGTGGACGGATCGGTCGTTTTCCCCGTCGCGGACGTTCTGCGCTTCCGCAAAATTCCGTTCATCTTCTCGACAGGCTACGATTTCCGCTCTCTCCCGGAGCGTTTCCGCGACTGCCCGACCTTGTCGAAGCCGTTTTCCTACCAGAACTTTGCCGAAACGCTCCAGGCGGCTCTGGCAATCCCGGAACTTCGGGCCGCCGTCTAGTCCGAAATTCAGCAGTCGACGGATGCGAACGCCGTTAGGCCGTAAAGCCTGAACGGCTGTTCATTTAGGAACGCGATTCAACCAGAATCTCGGCATCCGCACACGGTTTCCAGCGTCACCTTCATGATGGGTTCCGGCATGGAGCCCGCTTTCGGCCGAAGCCGAACGGCATATAGGCATAACGATGCTGCCCTTCGCCAATTTTGATCTGGAGAACATGGCCTCGTGACCCATTTTATGAATCGATGATTTCCAGTCATGGAACTGACAACTTCTCTCGGATGTCGCGGAGCTTTTGGTGAATATGAGTAGCAAGCGGCCGGAAGGCCCCTTCCGAATCGGCCGTTCGGAAACCGGCCTTGGGCTCTTCGCCACGGATGTGATCGAAAATGGAGCCTTCATCATCGAATATGTCGGGCCGCGGATTACGAGCGAAGAGGTCGAGAAGCGCAGGAACACCCGCTATCTGTTCGAAATCAACAGCCGCTGGACCATCGACGGCTCGCCGCGCTGGAACACCGCGCGCTACATCAATCACTCATGCCGTCCGAATGCCCAGGCGACAATCTCGCGGGGCAAGATCCGCATCAAGGCGATCAAGCGCATCAAGCCCGGCGACGAGATCACCTACAATTACGGAAAGAACTATTTCGAGACCTTCATCAAGCCGCATGGCTGCCGATGCCACGCGTGCCAGAAGAAGCGCGAAAGAGAAGCTGCTGCCTCGGTCTCCTGAGGCTCAGCCAGCCTTGAACTCGGAAACCGTGCGCCTGGCTCCAAGTTCATAAAGCCGCGTCAGGTGTGCCGCGACTTCGCCGGTGAAGCGAGGATCAGCCGACAGATCGTCCCCGAAGATCTCACGAATGGCAAACAGGCCACGCGCCAGCATTTCGGCCGATCCGCCTGCCCTTTCGGCCACTTCCCTTAGCTGCTCCGCCATTGGGTCGCGAACGTCGATTGCCGTGCCCTTCTCGTCGATGCCCGTCACATAGCGCATCCAGGCCGCGACCCCGAGGGCCAGCCGCCCGATGGGTGCACCGCTGCGCAGTCGGTCGCGGATCGTGCCGAGAAGGCGCTGTGGCAGCTTCTGCGATCCATCCATGGCGATCTGCCACGTGCGGTGCTTCAGGGCCGGGTTCTTGAACCGCCTGATGAGGGCGCTCTTGTAGGATTCCAGATCGGCACCCGCCGGCATATGCAGCGTCGGCGTGACCTCCTCGTCCATGAGGCCCCGGATCAGCCGCACGAAGGCCTCATCGGCCATGGTGTCGGCAACGGTCTCGTAGCCGGCGAGATAGCCGAGATAGGCGAGCGTCGAGTGGCTTCCGTTGAGCAGCCTGAGCTTCATGTGCTCGTAAGGCTCGACGTCGCTCACGAACTCGGCGCCTGCGGTTTCCCAGGCCGGACGTCCCTGCGGAAAGCGATCTTCGATCACCCATTGCGTGAAGGGCTCGGTAACGACGGGCCATGCATCCGTCACGCCGAGCGCCTCACCGATCCGCTCGCGATCCTGGTCGCTTGTGGCCGGCACGATCCGGTCGACCATGGTCGAGGGGCAGGAGACCTCGTCGGCAACGAACCGGCCGAGTTCCGGATCGACCAATTCGGCAAAGCGCGTCAGAACGCGCTTCACGGTGCGGCCGTTGGAGGGAAGGTTGTCGCAGGTCAAAACGGTGAAGGCGGGCACGCCGTTCATGCGGCGCCGCCGCAGGGCCTCGACGAGGAAGCCCGGAGCGGACTTCGGGTTCATCGAATAAGCGAGATCATGCACGATATCGGGGTGAGCCTCGTTCAAGGCGCCCGTCGCCGGATCGTGGCAATAGCCCTTCTCGGTGACGGTCAAGGTCACGATCCGCGTCTGAGGATCCGCCATGACGTCGAGAAGATCCTCGATCTCCCGAGGAGCCACGATGACGCGGCGGATCGAGCCGACAACCCGCAGCGCCTCGCCTTCCTGCGAGCGCACGGACAGGGTGTAGAGCCCATCCTGCGGCTGCAGCGCGTCGTAGGTGTCCGGGCTCCGCAGGCTTGCGGCCACGATGCCCCAATGCGGATCCTGTGCCAGGACATCGTCCGTATAGACGGCCTGGTGCGCCCGGTGGAACGCACCCACGCCGAGATGAACGATGCCTGTCTTTAGGGCCTTCCGGTTGTAGGCGGGGCGTTGAACTCCGCCCGGCATGTCCGCAAGGTTATCGTCGTTCAGGCGATCTGACATCGGATCCTCAATGCGCCGGCTGCTGCTTTGCACGGGTGACGATCTGCGTCGGGTTGACGAAACGTAGGGCGATGATGAGCCAGATCAGGGTCGTGACCATGTAGATCACCGCCATGGCGTCGATGGACTGCACCGCGCGTACGCCAGCCGCGAAGACGGAGTAATAGAGCGCCACCACGAGGGTCTGGCTGGTCGGGCCGGCCACGAGGAAGGTCAACTCGAACATGGCAATGGTGCGCACCAGAACCAGCAGCAGGGCCGCCAGGATGCCTGGCAGGAGCAGCGGCAGAAGCACATAGATAAAGAGCTTGAAGGTGTTGGCCCCGAAGACCCGGGCAGCCGCCTCGATCTTCGGATCGATCTGCTCGATGAAGGGGATCATGACCAGGATCACGAAGGGCACGGTCGGCACGAGATTGGCCGCCACCACGCCCCAAAAGGTGCCCGCAAGGCCAGTCTGGTAGAGCACCGTCGCAAGCGGGATGCCGAAAGTCATTGATGGAATCAGGAGCGGCAGCAGGAAGAGCAGCACCAGTAGGCGCTTGCCTGGAAAATCGCGGCGCGCCAGTGCATAGGCGGCCGTCACGCCGAGGGCGCCCGAGATGAAGACCACGGCGCCGATAACCTGAAAGGTGACGACTAGAACGTCCCAGAGCTGGAACTCGCTCCAGGCGGAGGAGTACCAGCGCGTGGTCCAGCCTGCCGGGAGCCAGGTGCCGAGCCATCGAGTGGCGAAGGAGTTCGTCACCACCGTGGCGATCATGGCGAAGAGGTTGACGACGAAGAAGCCGACGGTTGCCCAGATGGCCGCAGCCCAGAGCTTGGAGCCGATTGTGGTATCGCGGATCATCGGCTTACCCTTTCGCGCCGGAGGCCGGACCGCGGTAGAACAATCCGCGGGAGGCGAGCACGACCACGACGATCGCGAGCTGGACGAAGCCCATGATCATCGCAATCGCAGAGGCCATGGAGTAGTCGTATTCCTCGAAAGCCGCCGTTGCTGCCGCAATCGATATGACGCGGGTGACGCCTGCGGGCTCCCCGAGCAGCACCGCCGAAGGAAAGACCGAGAAGGCCTGCACGAAGGACAAGCAAAACGTGATGGCAAAGCCCGGCATCAGCAGCGGCAGGTACACATGGCGGAAACGCTGCCATGCATTGGCGCCGAGGGTCGCGGCCGCCTGCTCGAGTGCCGGATCGATGCCCGTGACGTAGGAGAGGGTCAGCAGGAAGGTGAACGGGAAGCCCGTGATCACCAGGGAGGCGAAAACGCCCCAGTAATTGTGAACAAGCTTCAAGGGCTGCGAAATCAGGCCGAAGGTGAGCAAGGTACGATTGAACCACCCCTGCGGTCCGAGATAATTCAAGAGTCCTTCAGCCACGAGAACCGTGCCGAGAGTGATCGGCAGAACGAGGATCGTGGTCAGAAGGCGCTGGCGTCGCATGAGACGCACGCGGAACGCGATCGGCACAGCCAGCAAAAGGTTGACGAGCGTGACGGGAATTGCGAGCCAGAGCGTATTGGCAATCGTCTTGTAGAGAAACGGATCCGAGAAGAAGCGTCTGTAATTGGCGAGCCAGTCTCCTCCGGCCTTGGGCTCGAATGACAGAACGAAGCCGAAGGCGAAGGGATAGACGAAGAGCAGCAGCGTGAAGATGGCGGCAGGAATGACGAGCAGGGTTACGGCGTCAATCCCCCTGGCGGCCAGACGCTGGCGCAGGCTGGGACCGTGTTCGACGGCAGGCGCGTGAGCAACGGCGTCCATCACTGCCTCCCTTGGATGGGCTCCGCGAAGACGAGAATGCGCTCGTCCTCCGTCCGCAGATGGATTCTGGATCCCAGCTCCACCGGCACATGGGAGCGGAAGACGAAATCTAGCCCGCCGGCCGAATGGGCGGTGCCGACGAATTCACGGCCGCGGTACTCGATGGTATCGACGGTCGCCGCGATGGCGTTCGGTCCGGCCTCGCCCACCTCGAGATCGTCGGACCGGATGGCCGCATAGGCCGTCGAGCCGACGGAAACCCGCTCACGGGCAACGCCGCTGATCCGCGCGCCCTCCACGTCGAGGATGGTGCGGTCGCCCTCAATGGCGACGACCTTCCCCTTCAGCTTGTTGCGGAAGCCCATGAAGTCGGCAACGTCGAAATGGGCCGGCGCCTCATAGAGCTCCTTCGGAGCGCCGACCTGACGCACAACGCCGTCGCGCAGCACGACGATCCTGTCGGCGAGGGACAGGGCCTCGTCCTGGTCGTGGGTCACGTAGATGGTGGTGGCCCCAAGCTCATTGTGGATGCGCCGGATTTCCGCCCGCATTTCCAGACGCAGCTTGGCATCCAGGTTGGAGAGCGGCTCGTCCATCAGCACCAGGGGCGGTTCGATGACGATGGCGCGGGCAATCGCCACACGCTGCTGCTGGCCGCCCGAGAGCTGACCCGGCAGCTTGTTCTCCTGCCCTCGGAGTCGGACAAGATCCAGGGCCTCGTCGACCTTGCGGTCGATCTCGGCCTTCGGCCGCCCGCGCATTTTGAGGCCGAAGCCGATGTTCTGGCGCACGTTGAGATGCGGGAAGAGCGCGTAGTTCTGGAACACCATGCCGAACCCGCGCTCCTCGGGGCGCAGCGTGTCGACCCGGTTCTTGTCGAGCCAGATCGCTCCGCCGGTCACAGGAAGAAGGCCCGCGATGCAGTTCAATGTCGTCGACTTCCCGCAGCCCGAAGGCCCGAGCAGGGCGATGAACTCGCCCCGGCGGATGGTGAGGGAGACATCGCGCAAGGCATTGAGCGCCCCGAAGTCGCGGCTCACACGATCGAGCCGGACTTCGTCGAATTGGGAGAGGGCTATGGTCATCGCGGGTCCTTGGTTTTCGATTTATTTGCGCTTGCCGCCGGCGACCTGCTCGTCCCACATGCGGAAGGCGACGACCATCTGCTCGGGCTGAAGCGGCAATTCGATCGGGTTCTCGGCGATCCACTTATCGTATTCGGGACGGCCGAATTCCTTAATGGCGGCTTGGCTCTCGGGCGGTGCCATATCGAGTGTCACGCCCTTCACGGCCGGACCCGGATAGAAGTAGCCTTCATCATAGGTGTAGGCCTGCTGCTCCTTGGTGAGCAGGAAGTTCATGAGGTCGAGGAGCACCGCGACCTTCTCGTTGGCAAGACCCTTGGGCACGCACATGTAGTGAGCGTCCGCCACCCAGTGGAAGCCCTTGAGAGCCGCCACCTTGGCTTCCTTCGGCACGACGCCGAGGACGCGCGGGTTGATGTCCCAGCCGGTGGTCGACACGGTCATGTCGCGGGAGCCTTCGCCCAGCTCCTTCATCACCGCGCCGGTGCCGGACGGATAATACTCGATGTTCTGCCCCAGCTCCTTCAGATAGGCCCAAGTCTTGTCCCAGCCCTTGGCGGGATCCTGCGGGTTGCTGTCACCCAGGATGTAGGGCAGGCCCATGATGAAGGTGCGGCCCGGACCGGAATTGGCAGGGCGCGCATAGATGAAGCGTCCCGGATTGGCTTTGGTGTAGGCGAGCAGTTCCTCGGCCGTGGTCGGAACGGTCTTGACCTTGTCGGGCATGTATTCGAGGAGCGGACCGGACGGATAATAGGTCACGACGACGCCCTGCCCCTTGGCCAGCCCCTGCATCTTCGCCGCGGCAGGAAGATAGATGTCGTCGAGCTTCGGCAATGCGTTGGAATGACTTCCGATCAGATCGACCCACAGCTTCTGCTCGATGCCGGCGGAAAGCGCATCGGTGCCGGTGAGCACGAGGTCGATGTCGACGCGGCCAGCATCCTGCTGCGCCTTGATCTTGCCAGCGAGTTCGGGCGCGGTCGCCTTGGTGAAGCTGATGCGCGAGACGAGGTTCGGCTTCGCCTTGCGATAGTTCTCGATGGCTTTCTGCGTCAGCGCGAGGTTGCCGGCCACATCGATGATGTTGAGCGTGACCGGACTCGTCGGCAGATTGGCCTGGGCAAAGCCCGTGCCGCCGAAAGCGGCAACGCCTGCAGCGCCGGCAACGCTGCCGACAAAGGTACGCCTGGTGATCAGGTTCGTCATGTTCTTCCTCCCGTTCTGTGCGACATGGCTCTTGTGACCCATGTCCCGTGTCACAGCTTGTAGGCCTCTTTTGCGAGGCGATAGGCGAGATCGTAGGCCACCTGGTGCGCTTCATCCTCATCCAGGCGATGCGTCACCACGAGATTGGCCAGGTAGGCGCAGTCGACCCGGCGGGCCACGTCATGCCGCGCCGGAATGGAGAGATAAGCCCGTGTGTCGTCGTTGAAGCCGACTGTGTTGTAGAAACCGGCGGTCTCCGTGGTGAGATCGCGGAAGCGGCGCATCCCTTCCGGGGCATCGAAGAACCACCAGGCGGGACCGAGCTTCAGAGCCGGATAGTGACCCGCGAGCGGCGCCAGCTCGCGGGAGTAGCTCGTCTCGTCCAGGGTGAAGACGATGATGGTCAGGTTCGGCTCGTTGCCGAAGCGGTCGAGAAGCGGCTTGAGCGCGCGGACGTAGTCGGTCTGCGAGGGAATGTCGGCGCCCATGTCGCGACCGAAGCGACGGAAGAGCGCCTCGTTATGATTGCGGAAGGAACCAGGATGGATCTGCAGGACCATGCCGTCCTCTACGCTCATGGCCGCCATCTCGGTCAGCATCTGTGCGCGGAACAGCTCTGCATCCTCAGGCGTCGCATCGCCTGTCGAGACGCGGCGGAACAGGGCCTCCGCTTCCCCTTGCGAGAGATTGGCCGTCCGGGCCGTCGGGTGGCCGTGGTCGGTGGAGGTCGCGCCATAATCGCGGAAGAACGCACGCCGTGTGCGGTGCGCCTCGAGATACCCGCTCCAGGTCGAGGTGTCGCAGCCCGTGATCTCGCCGAAGCGGGCAAGGTTCTGCCGAAAGCCCTCGAATTCGGGATCCACGACAGGATCGGGTCGATAGGCGGTGACCACCCTGCCCTTCCAGCCCGACTGCCGGATGGTTTCATGATGCTTCAGAGGATCGAGAGGGCTTTCCGTCGTGGCGATCGCTTCGATCTTGAAACGCTCGAAGAGAGTGCGAGGGCGGAAGCCCGGCGTGCGCAAGGCTTCGTCGATCCGGTCGTAATAGGCATCCGCATTGGCCGACGACAGACGTTCGGTGAAGCCGAACAGGGTTGCGAATGTATGGTCGAGCCACGCGCGCGTCGGCGTGCCGCGAAACAGATGATAGTGGGCAGCAAAGCGGCGCCAGATCGCCCGCGGATCGCGCTCGACAGCACTGCCATCCTTCGCCTGAATGCCAAGGTCTTCAAGGCGTACGCCCTGGCTGTAGAGCATGCGGAAAATGTAGTGGTCGGGGATGACGAACAGCGCCGCCGGATCGGAAAACGGCTCGTTCTCCGCATACCAACGCGGATCCGTGTGCCCGTGCGGCGAGATGATGGGCAGATCCCGAACTTCCGCATAGAGCCTGTGCGCCACATCGCGGGCAGCGGTCTCTGCTGGAAAAAGCCGGTCCGGATGGATCAGCATAGCGTTCTCCCTTGGCGCATCTGGCAAGTCATTTGCGGTGACTTTCAAGCGCCTCATTGCCGATGACCATAAGACGATCCAGAACCGTTTGCAATGGTCTACTAGTATGGTAGTGTGCCACTTATGAATGAGAGAAGCGCCCTTGCAAAGCTCGATATCAGCCGCGAACCCATGGCCCGGCAGGTGACCCGCGCCCTTCGGCAGGCGATTGTCAGCATGAGGATTGCACCCGGCGAGATGCTGTCCGAACAGGATCTCGCACAACGATTCGGCGTCAGCCGATCTCCGGTACGCGAAGCCCTGATCAAGCTGAGCGAGGCAGGACTGGTTCGGGTTCTGCCCCAGCGCGGTACCCAGGTGGTCAAGATCTCAAGAGCCGCTGTGGAAGACGCCCGCTTCATCCGTCAGGCTGTGGAATGTGCCGTAGTGCGCGAGGCGGCGCTAAAAGCACCGCCCATCATGCTTGCCGAACTCAATGCGAGCCTGACACGGCAGCGCCGTGCCCAGCGCGCCACCTCCTCGGACGACTTCATGGCCCTCGACGAAGAATTCCATCGCCTTCTGGCGGAAGCGGCCGGCAGGCCGGCAGCCTGGCACATGATAGAGGATGTAAAGCCTCAGATGGATCGGGTGAGATACCTGGACGTCAAGCAGGCCACCCCGCGCCATACCATCGTGGCGCAGCACGCGCTGATCGTCGATGCCATCAAGGCCTCCGATCCCATCGCGGCGGAAAAGGCCATGCATCAGCATCTAAGCGAGATTCTCCGCACGCTGCCGGAACTTGCCGCGCAGTATCCCGACCTGTTCGAACCGGAACATGCCGCTGTGGCAGAAGCTCTCAGCGCGTGAGATCGGCAAAGACGCAATCGAATCTATTGAAGAGGCAATCCCATGGAACAAGCTTGGCGCTGGTTCGGCCCTGAAGACCTCATCAAGCTGTCCCATGTCCGCCAGACCGGCGCGACGGGAATTGTCACGGCCCTGCACCACATTCCGTATGGCGTGGTCTGGAGCATCGAAGAGATCGAAAAGCGCAAAGCGCTGATCGCCGCCGATCCCTCGCTCGGCCTGCGCTGGAGCGTGGTCGAGAGCCTGCCGGTCCACGAAAGCATCAAGATCGGCGAGGGCGACCTGACGCCCCTGTTCGACAATTACCGGCAGTCGCTTCGCAATCTGGCCCGATGCGGCATCACTACTGTCTGCTACAACTTCATGCCGGTGGTGGACTGGACGCGCACCGAACTGGCCTATCCTCTCCCCGGCGGCGGCACGGCTCTGCGCTTCAACGCGCATGAATTCGCCGCCTTCGACTGCTTCATGCTGGAGCGCCCCGGTGCTGAAGCGGATCATTCACCTGAAGTGCTGAAGAGGGCGAGGGATTGGTACGACCGCTCGTCGGAAGCGGACCGGCGCCAGCTTCTCTCGAACATCATGGCCGGGCTGCCGGGCGCCTATGACCGCTACGACATCCCTGGCCTGCGCGTCATGCTCGAGCGCTATCGGAACATCGACGCCAACGCGCTTCGTGAGAACCTAGCCCGCTTCCTGCGCGAGGTGATCCCGACGGCGGAGGAAGTCGGCGTGGGGATGTGCATCCATCCCGATGATCCGCCGCGTCCCCTCATGGGCCTGCCGCGCATCGTGTCCAATGCGGACGACATCACGTTCATACTTGGGGCCGTCGACTCGCCTGCCAACGGGCTCACCCTCTGCAGTGGGTCGCTTGGCGCCAATCCCGTTAACGACGTGCCCGCCATCGCAAGACGCTTCGCGAACCGGATCTGGTTTGCCCACCTGCGCAATGTGGCCAAGGAGCCCGATGGCTCCTTCATGGAGGCGGAGCATCTCGGCGGCGATACCGACATGGTGGCTCTTGTGACAGTGCTCCTGGAGGAGCAGAAGCGCCGCAAGGATGCCGGAGACGCGCATTGGCGCATCCCCATGCGCCCCGATCATGGCCACGAGCTTCTCGACGACGTGGGCAAGCCCACTCATCCGGGCTATCCGGCCATCGGCCGTCTACGTGGCCTTGCCGAACTTCGCGGCGTGATGAAAGCCGTTTCGGTCCTGCGCAACCTGCCGCTCTGACGGCAGAACCAGCTCTATCCAAGCAGGTTGCGCAAAGTCCGCATGAACACGCGGGCGCCGATGGGGATCAGGTCATCGGGGAAATCGTAATCGGGATTGTGCAGGCTCGGGTGCTTCTCGCCGGCGCCGAGAAAGAACATGGCCGCGGGCGCCTTCTGGCCGAAGCGGCCGAAATCCTCCGACGCCCGCATCGGCAGATCACCCCGGTCGTAGGGCACGCCCTCGGCTTCGAGCGCCCGGCGCAGATGCGCGACCGCTTCCGGTGCATTCTCGCAATGGTGGAAGATATCGTCGTAGGATACCTCGACGCTCAACCCCTGCTCCCGTGCGGCGCTCAGCACCAGTTGTTCGGCACTCGCGCAAAGATCCTCCATCCCTGCATCGGTGAGCGTCCGCAGGGTCGCCCAGATCTCTCCATGGGCCGGTGCCACGCCGAAGGCCGGCTCGCCGATCCTGGCATGCGTTACAGTCACCATGGAGAAGCCCTCCTCCAGAGGGCCGCCTTTGCCGAGCGCCGTGAGCCGCGGCATCAGATGGGCCACCACGTTCACGGGCGAGAGGCCGGTCTCGGGCATGGAGGCGTGGGCGGTCTTGCCCGTGAGGACGATGCGCATGCCCCGCGAGGCGCAGTTGACCGGCCCCTCGGTGAGCGCCACCTGGCCGAAGGGCAGGCCCGGCACGTTGTGCAGGGCGAAGGCGAAGTCCGGCGCAATCTGGCGGAAGCGCGGGTCGGCCACAACAGCTGCCGCACCGGAACCGTCCTCTTCCGCCGGCTGGAACATCAGGACGGCGCGGCCGCGTCGCGGTCGCTGCCGACCGAGTTCCCGCGCCAACGCGGCGAGGATCGCCATGTGGCCGTCATGCCCGCACAGGTGTCCCTTGCCGGGGGTGGCGGAGCGATGAGGCGCTTCGGAGAGTTCTTGGATCGGCAACCCATCGAGCTCGGCACGCACCATCACGGTCGGCCCTGGCTCACGCCCCTCATAGACCGCCGCGATGCCATGGCCGCCAAGGTCGATGAGGGTCCAGTCGGGATGGGTCGCCTTGAGGAAGGCCTGGACCTTGCGGGCGGTCTCAGCCTCCTGCCGGGAGAGTTCAGGCATGCTGTGGAGCCTGCGCCGGAAGGCCACCAGCTCGACTAGGTCTTGGTTGGTCAGGACCATGCATCACCTCCAAGGTCGGCAATTCGAGAGAAGCTGGAGGACTCACCCCACCAACGCTCACTTGGGCAGAGGTTTATGGCGGGAGTTCGGTGCATGATCAACAGAAACAACTGCGCTTTTGAAGCATGGGGTTCACCCCGTCGTTGATTGCTGCGCCGCCTCTATGCCGCTAAGTTGCACGCAATTGCTCAAGGCTCCGCAATCCCATGAACCTGTTCGTCTTCGGCTTAGGGTACACCGCCCTTCAGTTCATTTACCTTCACCGCCAGAGGTTCACGGGTGTGAGCGGAACGGTACGCTCGGTGGAGAAAGCAAAGGCCATCAAGGCGATGGGAGTTGAGGCCTGCCGCTTCGACGGCAAAGATTTCGATCCTGTCATTCTCCAGCATCTCGAACGCGCAGAGGCTCTCCTGATTTCTGCGCCACCGGCGGACGGGCGAGATCCGGTCCTGGGGCAGTTTTCCGCAGCGATTGCCGCGGCCCCTCGCCTGCGCTGGGTAGGCTACCTGTCAACCATCGGGGTTTATGGCGATGCGGGCGGCGCCTGGGTCGATGAGACGACGCCTCCCAATCCGGCAGCAACCCGAGCGCGCCAGCGGATCGCGGCCGAGCGGCAATGGCTCGAACTCGGTGCAAGCGCTCATTTTGCGGTGCAGATCTTTCGGCTTGCAGGCATCTACGGTCCCGGTCGGAATGCTCTGGTGAAAGTTGCGGACGGCACTGCCAAGCGCATCGTGAAGCCTGGACAGGTTTTCAACCGGATCCACACGGAGGATATCGCGCAGGTTCTGATGGCTTCCATCGAGAAGCCGAGCCGGAATGCCATCTACAACGTAGCAGACGACGAGCCCGGGCCGCCTCAGGATGTGATTGCCTATGCGGCAGGACTTCTCGGCCAAGCGCCCCCACCCGAAGTCCCCTTCGATGAGGCCGATCAGACTCCCATGGCCCGCGCCTTCTATGAGGACAACAAGCGCGTCCGCAATACGCGGATCAAATCGGAACTGGGCGTGACGCTCCGTTACCCGACATATCGTGATGGGCTTCGGGCGCTGATCCAATCGGGTGAAGGCCTGTCAATGCGCAAACCTTAGGCATATGGCAAAGGCTCTCCACGAGCTTGGCATCAGACCCGGCGCTCCGCTGATTATCGAAACAGCACTATCGACTAACGAACCATCATCGAACCACTTGCAAATTGGTTCGGGATCGGGATAGCCTTGTTTCGTTGGGGGCCCCTAGGGGCGCAACAAGACGTCGTTGCTGCCGCTCCGTCAGCAAGATTGGTTCACAGGGAGCTGGATCTCATGTCCAACCCGGATCCTTCGGCAGACAGCTCCAACTTCGCCCTTGGGCGGTTGCGGGCTCTCCTGGACGATGGCTCCTTTGAGGGGGAGCAGCGGCTCCCGCCCGAGCGGGTGCTGGCGGCCCAGATCGGGATCGGACGCCGTGCCCTGCGACGGGCGCTCGAGGTGCTGGAGGCAGAAGGGCGGATCTGGCGCCATCAGGGCAAGGGAACCTTCGCCGGGCCGCGTCCCGCCCATACGCCCACCAATCTTGAGGAGTTATCGAAGCGCACACATCCGCTTGAGGTCATGGATGTGCGCCTCGAGATCGAGCCTGCCCTCGCGCGGCTGGCAGCCATGCGGGCTACGAATGGCGATATCGAGCGCCTTCTTCGCCTAGCCGAGAAGACAGCCTCCTCCTCGGATGCAGATGGCCGCGAACTCTGGGACAGCGCCCTGCACCGGACGATTGCGGAGGCGGCGGGCAATTCCTTGCTTCTTGCTATCTTCGACATGGTCGACCGTATCCGTCAGGACACCGCGTGGCGACTCCTGCGGGAGCGCGCACGCTCCGGCGAGCGTCAGCAGATCTATGTCGAACAGCATCGCCGCGTGATCGCCGCCATCGCCCAGCGGGAGGCCCATGCAGCCGAACACGCTATGCGCGAGCATCTCGAACTCGTGCGCGAAGGCCTTCTCAAGGTCATGACCAGGCCCCTGCCCGACCGCATGGACGGACAGATTTCGGAAACACCCGTGACAACAAACACCAAAAAAGAGATACGCCATGGGACGTGAGGCAGTCCGACAACCAAGTGCAGAGGTTCATCAGATCGGCAATGCCGCTGTGACCTCCGAGCCGCCGCTTCTCAACGTTCAAGGGTTGTCCGTCCGATTCGATGGAGCCCCGAAGAACGTGAACGTCGTCGACGACGTCAGCTTCTCGGTGCGCAAGGGCAAGACCCTCTGCATCGTCGGCGAGTCCGGCTGCGGAAAGAGCGTGACATCCCTGGCCCTCATGGGGCTCCTGCCGACCCCTCCGGCGAGGATCGTGGCAGGCTCGGCCACCTTCGACGGGCAGAACCTGCTGACGCTCACCGAACGTGAGCGGGCGGATCTGCGCGGCGACCGGATGGCGATGATCTTCCAGGAGCCGATGACCTCCCTGAACCCGGCCTTCACCATCGGCGACCAGATCGCCGAGGGCATCGTCCGGCACCGCAAGGTCTCCAAGGCGGAAGCCATGGAGCGAGCGCTCGACATGCTCAGGAAAGTGCGCATTCCCGCGCCGGAAAAACGTCTGCGCGCCTATCCTCACGAGATGTCCGGCGGCATGCGCCAGCGCGTGATGATCGCCATGGCGCTCGCGAACGATCCGGAGCTTCTGATCGCCGACGAGCCGACCACCGCGCTCGACGTGACGATCCAGGCGCAGATCCTCACCCTCATCAAGCGCCTGCAGGAGGAGACCGGGACGGCGATGATCCTGATCACGCACGATCTCGGCGTCGTGGCCGAGGTCGCCGATGAGGTAGCCGTGATGTATGCGGGACACGTCGTCGAAAGCGGGCCGGTCGAGGCCATCTTCGAGGACCCGCAGCACCCCTACACCATCGGCCTCATGGGCTCCGTTCCGTCGCTCGGTCGCCGCCAGGGGCGCCTCGCCACGATCCGCGGCACCGTGCCTCCGGCGGAACTGATGCCCAAGGGCTGCCGCTTCACCCCGCGCTGCCCCTTTTCGGACGCCCGTTGCGGCAATGAACTCCCTCCCCTCGGTGAGATCCGACCCGGCCACCTTGCACGGTGCTGGTATGCACCTCTCGAACAAAAGCGTGGAGCAGCCGCATGAGCGTGATGGCAACCACCGGCGACATCATCCTGGAAGGCGTGGACCTCAAGAAGCATTTCGGAAGTGGAGGCTTGCTGTCCTCTCCCACGGTCGTGCGTGCGGTCGATGGCGTGTCCCTCGACATCCGCCGCGGAGAGACGTTTGCGATCGTGGGCGAGTCCGGCTGCGGCAAGTCCACCCTCGGTCGCCTCCTCCTCCGGCTCATTGAGCCGACTGCCGGCGATGTGCTCTATGAGGGCCGCTCCATCCTGACGCTCAGCAAGAACGAGTTGCGCAGGTTACGTCGTGAGCTCCAGATCATCTTCCAGGACCCTTATGCCTCGCTCAATCCGCGCATGAATGTCGGCGACATCATCGCGGAACCCATCTGGCTTCATAATCTCGCCAGCGGCTCCGAGAAGCGGGACCGCGTTGCGGATCTGATGCGTACGGTGGGGCTGCTACCCACCCACTCGGACCGCTACCCGCATGAGTTCTCCGGCGGTCAGCGCCAGCGCATCGGCATAGCCCGGGCGCTTGCGGGAGATCCGAAGCTGATCGTTGGCGACGAGCCGGTCTCGGCCCTCGACGTATCGATCCAGGCACAGATCATCAACCTGCTGGAGGATCTCAAAGATCGCTTCGGCCTGACCCTCGTGATCGTGGCGCATGATCTCGCGGTCATCCGGCACATGAGCGACCGGGTGGCGGTCATGTATCTCGGCGAGATCATGGAACTGTCGGAGACGGACGCGCTCTTCGACAACCCGCTTCATCCCTACACCCAGGCATTGTTGGCTGCGATCCCGATCCCAAGCCCGGCAAGCCGACAGCCTAAGGCGCTGCTGCAGGGTGACGTGCCGAGCCCGGCCGCCCCGCCGACCGGATGCCGCTTTCACACCCGCTGCCCTCATGCGCGGCCCGTCTGCAAGGAGCAGCATCCCGCCCTTGAGGCGGCGCCCGATGGGCGACGGGTGGCATGCCATTTCTGGCGCGAAATCCAGGGAGCGGGCGCTGGCTCCATCAGCGCACCGCCCCCGAGCGCGGCGCTCGCCCAGCGCCTGGCGCTCTACCAAACTTGGCGTGAACGGCAGGATAAGCCCGTCGCGACGAGCCCCTGAACGAAGACTGATCCAGAGGACTATTGGAGGACGATACAAATGAAGAAAAGACTGCTCCTAGCCATGGCTGCCGGGCTCCTTGTGAGCACCGCCGCCTCCGCGCAGACCCTGCGCATCGGCCTGAACGAAGACCCGGACGTGCTCGATCCCCATCGCGCACGCACCTTCGTCGGACGCATCGTGTTCACGTCGCTGTGCAACAAGCTCGTCGACATCACGCCGGATCTCAAGTTCACCCCCGAGCTCGCCACCGAGTGGCAATGGGGCGATGACGGCAAGTCGCTGACCTTCAAGCTGCGCCCGGGCGTGAAGTTCCACGATGGCGAACCGCTGAATGCCGCCGCCGTGAAGGCCAACATCGAACGCGCCCGCACGCTGCCGGACTCGCTTCGCAAGAGCGAGCTGACCTCCGTCGACAATGTCGAGGCGGTCGATGACCTGACCGTGAAGGTCAATCTCTCCCGCGCCGATGCGACCCTGCTGTCGCAGCTCTCCGACCGCGCCGGCATGATCATGTCGCCAAAGGCGCTGGCTTCCGCAGATTTCGGCCAGAAGCCGGTCTGCTCGGGGCCGTACAAGTTCGTCGAGCGCGTGCAGAACGACCGCATCGTGCTCGAGAAATTCGCCGACCACTGGGATTCGAAGAGCTTCAACTTCGAACGGGTCGTGTTCCAGCCCATTCCGGATACCACTGTGCGTCTCGCGAACCTTCGGTCGGGCAACCTCGACCTTCTCGAGCGCCTCGCACCGAGCGACGTTCCAGCAGCCAAGGGCGACACCAACCTGGTCTTCGCGCCGGTCACCGGCATCGGCTATCAGGGCCTGACCATCAACACCAACAACGGCGAACGCGCCAAGTCCAAGCTCGGCCAGGATAAGCGCGTCCGCCAAGCACTCGAGCTCTCCATTGATCGCAACGTGATCAACGAGGTGGTGGGTGCTGGCATCTATCCGCCGGCAGGCCAGCCCTTCCCTGAGGCGAGCCCGTACAACAACCCGAAGTTCAAGGCCAACCAGCGCGATGTTGCCAAGGCAAAGGCGCTTCTCAAGGAAGCTGGCGTTGACCGGGTGAAGCTCGAGTTGACTTTCGGCACCGGAACGACGGCTCAGCAGATCGCCGAGATCATCCAGGCCATGGCGGCCGAGACGGGCTTCGACATCACGCTTCGTCCGACCGAGTTCGCGGCCATGCAGAAGGAAGCCCAGGCGGGCAACTTCGATGTGAACGTGATCGGATGGTCCGGCCGCGTCGATCCCGACGGCAACATCCATCCCTTCGTCACCTGCAAGGGCGCCCTGAACGACGGCAAGTACTGCAACGAGCAGGTCGACAAGCTCCTGAACGATGCCCGCGTCATCAACGACGAGGCCAAGCGCAAGCAGCTCTACGATCAGGCTCAGGAGATCCTGAAGCAGGACCTGCCGATCATCTACACCTACTACCAGCCTTGGCCTTTCGTTCACACGAAGAAGGTTCAGAACTTCAAGCCCTACCCGGATGGCATGATCCGCCTGAAGGGCGTGAAGTTCGCGTCCTGATCACTTGAACGCTGCGTGCCCGGTCTGTTGACCGGGTACGCTTCCCCTCTACTCTGATGCAGGTTTCCTGGGCTGATGCTGCGCTACATCGGACGACGAATACTCATAGCCATCCCGACGCTGATCATCGTGTCGCTTCTGGTCTTCGCCCTGCAGAAGCTCCTGCCTGGCGATCCGGTCCTCACCATGGCAGGAGAGGAACGCGACCCGCAGGTGCTGGAATATCTGCGTCAGAAGTACCGCCTGGATGATCCCATTCCGGTCCAGTACTTCGCCTGGATCGGCTCGGCTTTAACGGGAAATCTCGGGATCTCGCTTCGCACCGACATCCCGGTTCTCGATTTGATCATGAGCAAGCTTCCGGTGACTCTCGAGCTTGCCATCCTGGCCATGATCGTGGCGCTCGCCATTGGCATTCCGGCCGGCATCATCTCGGCCGTGAAAAAGGGAACCGCCGTCGATTATACCGCCAACGTGATCGCGCTGTCGGGATTGTCAATCCCGAACTTCTGGCTCGGCATCATGCTCATCATGCTGATCTCGGTGCGCTGGCAACTCCTGCCTGCCTCCGGCTACGTGCCGCCGACCGAGGATCTGTGGCTCAATATCAAGACCATGCTCATGCCGGCTTTCGTGCTCGGCACGGGTCTCGCCGCGAGTCTCATGCGCCATACCCGTAGCGCCATGCTCGGGGTGATGCGCTCCGACTACATCCGCACCGCCCGCGCCAAGGGGCTCCTGTCCAGAAAAGTCATCCTGAAGCACGCCCTGCGCAATGCGCTCATCCCCATCGTCACGCTTTCGACCCTTTTGTTCGGTGAACTTCTCGCTGGCGCCGTTCTGACCGAGCAGATCTTCACCATTCCGGGCTTTGGCAAGCTCATCGTGGATGCAGTCTTCAACCGTGACTACGCCGTGGTGCAGGGTGTGGTTCTCTGCACGGCCGTGGGGTTCATCTTCATGAACCTCGTGGCAGATGTTCTTTACGTTCTCGTCAATCCCCGCTTGAGGCACTCAGCATGACCGCTACAGCCGTCGTCGCCGACGAGGTCGCCCTGCCGAAGAAACGCAGCCGCGTGCTCTCGAAGTTCCTGAAGAACAAGAGCGCTGTCCTGGGTGGTGCCATCGTTCTGTTCTTCATCCTGGCTGCTCTCGCCGGACCCTATCTTGCGCCGTACGATCCAATCAAGCCAAGCTTTACGAGCATCCGCAAGCCGCCATCCGAGCTGTTCTGGTTTGGCACCGACGAACTCGGGCGCGACACACTTTCCCGCATGCTCTGGGGCGCCCGCGCCTCGATCATGGCCGGCGTGGTCTCGGTGTTCATCGCCATCGTGCTCGGAGTGCCGTTCGGTCTCCTCGCAGGCTATTTCGGCGGCTGGATCGATGCCGCCATCTCGCGCGCCACGGACGCGATGCTGGCGATCCCGTTCCTGATCTTCGCCATCGCGCTCGCGGCCTTCCTTGGCCCCAGCCTCACCAATGCGATGATCGCCATCGGTTTGTCAGCCATGCCGATCTTCATCCGCCTCACCCGTGGGCAGGTGCTGACCGTCAAGGCGGAGGATTTCGTGGAGGGTGCGCGGGCGATCGGACTACCGGACTTCTGGATCATGGCCCGGTACATCCTCCCGAACGTCCTGCCGCCGATCCTCGTCCAAGGCACGCTCACCATCGCCACGGCCATCATCGCGGAGGCGAGCCTGTCCTTCCTCGGCCTTGGTCAGCAACCGCCAAACCCCTCATGGGGCTCCATGCTGAACACAGCGAAGAACTTCATGGATCAGGCACCCTGGATGTCGATCTTTCCCGGCTCCGCGATCTTCCTGATCGTGCTTGGCTTCAATCTTCTCGGCGACGGCTTGCGCGACGCGCTCGATCCCCGCGAACAGTAATAAAACACCAACTTCGGATAACAGACATGTTCACGACACGGCCCGAGATCCTCGGCACCTTCGGCATCGTCACCTCGACTCATTGGCTGGCCTCTGCCGCCGGCATGGCGATGCTGGAAAAGGGAGGCAATGCCTTCGACGCCTGCGTCGCCTCCGCCTTCGTCCTGCAGGTGGTTGAGCCGCACCTGGTCGGCCCGTCCGGCGAGGTGCCGGCCGTGTTCTACTCCGCCAAGACGAAGAAGGTCGAAGTGCTCTGCGGCCAGGGACCAGCTCCGAGCGGCGCCTCCATTGAGCACTACAAGCGCGAGGGTCTGAAGCTCATCCCCGGCAACGGCATGCTCGCCACTGTCGTGCCCGGCGCCTTCGATGCCTGGATGCTGCTCCTGCGCGATCACGGGCTTCTTTCGCTCAGTGAGGTGCTGGAGCCCGCGATCTACTATGCCGAGCAGGGCCATCCGCTGCTGCCCCGCGTTGCAGACACCATCAAAGGCTTGAAGGAGTTCTTCGAGACCGAGTGGCCGACCTCGGCGGCCGTGTTCCTGCCCGGCGGCGAGGTGCCCAAGCCGCGCCAGCTCTTCCGCAACCCGCAGCTTGCCGATACCTGGAAGCGCATCATCCGTGAGGCCGAGGGCAAAGGCAGCGACCGCGAGGCGCAGATCGAGGCGGCGCGCAACGCCTTCTACAAGGGCTTCGTGGCCGAGGCCATCGATGCCTTCGTGCGCAAGACCGAGGTGATGGACCAGAGCGGCTCGCGCCATCGCGGCGTGCTCACGGCCGACGACATGGCAAAGTGGCAGGCCTCCTACGACGCGCCGCAGACCTACGAATATCACAACTTCCGCGTCAACAAGATCAGGCCCTGGGGCCAGGGTCCCGTCTTCCTGCAGACGCTGGCGCTGCTGAAAGGCTTCGATCTTGCTGCCATGGGACCGACGAGCGGCGAGTTCGTCCACACCGTGGTGGAAGCCATGAAGCTCGCCTTCGCGGATCGCGAGGCCTATTACGGCGATCCCGACTTCATCGACGTGCCGATCCAGGCACTGCTGTCGGACGCTTACAACGACGAGCGCCGCAAGCTCATCACCGACAAGGCTTCGCGGGAGCTTCGTCCCGGCCAAGTCGAGGGCTACGAGGCCCAGGTCGAGCGTACCTTGAAGGCGCTGCGCGAACTCTCGACCACTGACAAGCAGGTTTCCGGTGGCGAGCCGACGCTGGCCTCCATGCGCTCGGTACGGCGTGGCGACACGGTGCACATCGACGTGGTCGACCGTTTCGGCAACATGATCGCCGCCATGCCGTCCGGCGGCTGGCTGCAATCCTCGCCGGTCATTCCCGAACTCGGCTTCATGCTCAATTCCCGCGCCCAGATGTTCTGGCTGGAAGAGAACCTGCCGGCGAGCCTCGCGCCGGGCAAGCGCCCGCGCACGACCCTCACCCCGACCCTCGCGGAGAAGGATGGCGAGCCCTACATGGTCTTCGGCTCTCCCGGCGGCGACCAGCAGGAGCAGTGGCAGATGCTTCTCTTCCTGCGCCATGCCCATCACGGGCTGAACCTTCAGGAATCCATCGACCTGCCGATGTCGCACACGGCGCATTTTCCCTCCTCCTTCTATCCGCGCGAGCAGAAGCCGGGTCACCTCATGGCCGAGGAGACCTATGGCGCTGAGGTCCTCGACGATCTGCGCGCCCGCGGTCACGAGGTGGAGGTCGCGCCGGCTTGGACGGTCGGACGCCTCGTGGCCGCAAGCCGCGACAAGGACGGCCTTCTGCACGGGGCCGCTACGCCACGCCTTATGCAGGCTTATGCGGTCGGACGCTGAGGAGCACGGATCATGACCTGGTCGATCATCGCGAAGGACTCCGAGACCGGATCGTTCGGGGTTGCCGTCACCACCAAGTTCTTTGCCGTGGGAGCGCTCTGCCCCCACGGCACGGCCAGGATCGGTGCGCTCGCCACCCAGGCGCTCGTCAACCCGCTCTACGGCACCGACGGCATGAGATTTCTGGCAGAAGGCCGGAGCGCCGAGGAAATCGTGGCGGTGCTCACCGCGCAGGATCCGGGGCGAGAGTCTCGCCAGCTCCATGTGATCGACCGCGATGGCAAAACCTCAGCCCATACAGGTCGGGATTGCGTCGATTGGTGCGGACACTTGACGGATACAGGCGTGTCGGTGGCCGGCAACATGCTGGCGGGTCCCAAGGTGATCGAGGCTACTCTCGAGACCTACAAGCGCCGCAAGGACCTGACCTTCGCCGACCGCCTCCTCGCTGCCCTCGATGCAGGGCAGGCTGAAGGCGGCGACAAGCGCGGCAAGCAATCGGCTGCGCTCAAGATCTGGCGCGACGAGCCCTACCCGATGCTCGACCTACGCGTCGACGATAACGCCGAACCATTGGAGGAACTACGCCGGCTCTATGGCGTCGCCCACGAGCGCTTCCTGGCGTTCATGGACGCCATGGCAACCCGCGCCAATCCCGGCGGCATCACGGATCGTTCCTGGATCGACCAGAGGGCGATCGAGTATCAGGCACGTCTGGCCGGCAGCAGGTCTATCTCGTAAGGCGCCTCTGCAACACTCTCTCTTGCTGTAGGGTCCAAAAGACCCTACGGCCGTTCTGCTTTTCTACGATGGATCTTCCGATGTTCGGCATACCTCTATTCGACTTGGCGTGGCTCGTGGTAGCGCTCCTGGCGGCGGGCGCTATCACCGGCCTACTGGCGGGGGTGTTCGGCGTCGGGGGTGGTGCCGTTGCCGTGCCGATCCTCTACGAACTGTTCCGGATCCTTGAGGTGCCGGAGGAGGTGCGCATGCCGCTCTGCGTCGGCACATCTCTCGCCATCATCATCCCCACCTCCATCCGCTCCTTCAATGCCCACAAGGCCAAGGGCGCTGTTGACATGACGATCCTGCGCGTCTGGGCCGTGCCTGTGGTGCTCGGCGTGGTCATCGGCAGCATCATTGCCCGCTATGCTCCGGCCGACCTGTTCAAGGCTGTGTTCGTGGTAGTAGCCGGCATTTCTGCCATCCGCCTGCTCTTCGGGAAGGATACGTGGCGCTTCGGGCTCGATATGCCGGCAAAGCCGATCATGATCGCCTATGGCTGGCTCATCGGCATCCTCTCGGCGCTGATGGGCATCGGCGGCGGGCAGCTCTCCAATCTGTTTATGACCTTCTACAACCGCCCGATCCATCAGGCGGTGGCGACCTCGTCAGGCCTCGGGATCCTCATCTCGATCCCCGGCGCCATCGGCTACATCTATGCCGGGTGGCCGCACATGGCCGATTACCCCAACGTCGTTGCCTTCCAGCTGCCGCTGGCGCTGGGCTACGTATCGCTCCTCGGCTTCGTGCTGTTCATCCCCACCAGCACCTGGATGGCGCCCGTGGGCGCCCGCCTCGCGCACCGCTTGTCGAAGCGTCGGCTCGAGGTGGCTTTCGGCATCTTCCTGCTGCTCGTCTGCGCCCGCTTTGCCGCGAGCCTCCTCACCTGAGCCATGAACGGGTTCCGATCTGCAACGCCGCATAGGAGATGGCCCGATGACTGAATCAACGGCTGGGCCTGTCCATGCCTTCCTCGCAGGCGTGGGACGAGACAGTCGCGAACGTCTGGCTGCCGATGTGCTCGGCTTCTCCAACAATGAGCTGGAGGCCGTTCATGATTACATCCAATGGCTTTTTCCGCTCCCGACACGCAGCGCCGCCCAGCCACACTCGCCCGTTCTGACCCCTGCCGAGATCGCGGCAGTCAGAGCCGATCGGCGTGCTGTCGAGACCCTCAAGGCAGCAACTGAGCGCATGTTATGTTTCTATCGAGAAACGCGCTGGTGGCTGACCGCGCACGACCACAATCATCTGCGGATCACGCGGATTCTGCACAGCCTACACCTGCTCGTCGGCTCCGAGGAGGCCAAGGCTTTTCACAGGGCGATCCTCACCCTGCACGGGGCGGCTGGAGCCCCCGTCAACGCCCGTAGCCTGCACTACTGGTCTGAGGCGGCGGTCGGTATAGGCTCCTAAGCAGCCAAATTGCTCAGGAAGCGTACTTGTTCCGCAGATAAGCGAGATAAGGCGCCGGATCGAGACGGCGGCCCGTCTCGCGCTCAAGCAACTCGTCGCGCAGGAAGCGCCGCCCGTGCTGCCAGATCCTGGTGCGCAGTTCCTCAGCGAGGACACTGTACTCACCCGCTTCGATAGATGCATCGAGGGACGCGTTCTGCTTCCGCAGGGTCTCCATGATCTGCGCACCCATGACGTTGCCGATGGTATAGGTCGGGAACGAGCCGATATAGCCGGTCGACCAGTGGACATCCTGCAGCACGCCCTTGGCGTCGTTGGGAACGGTCAGGTCGAGATCGCGCTTGATCGCAGCGTTCCAGGCGCTGGGGAGATCCGAGACCGGGAGAGAACCGTCCATGAGCGCGCACTCGATATCCACGCGCAGCATGATATGAAGATCGTAGGTCAGTTCATCCGCCTCGACCCGGATGAAACCGGGCTCGACCCGCGTGACGGCGCGGTAGAACTCCTCGGCGCTGACATCACCGAGTTGATCGGGGAAGTGACGCTGCAGGTCCGGGAAGTGTCGTTCCCAGAACGTGCGGCTACGGACGATGTGGTTTTCCCAGAGACGGGACTGCGACTCGTGAGCCCCGAAGCTGGTGCCGCCGACCGCGTAAAGCCCCACGAGATCCGTCGCCAGGGTCGTGCGGGTATAGGCCGGATCGACGCCCTGCTCGTAGAGGCCGTGGCCAACCTCGTGAGCCGTACCGAACATAGAGGCGGGGAGATAAGTGCGGTTATAGCGGGTGGTGATCCGCACGTCGTTCCGGGTAAACGAGACCTCGAATGGATGCACCGTGGTGTCGAGACGCCCGCGCTGGAGATCGTATCCAAGCTTCTCGGCAAGGCTCACGCCGAAGGCGCGCTGCCCCTCCTCAGGAAAGTCGCGGAACAGGAAATCCGAACGAGGCTGGGGCCGCGAACGGGCCGTGTCGAGGATCGGCAGCACTCCATCCCGAAGCGTCGAGAGCAGCGCCTTGAGGCTCGCAGCGGTCTCGCCGGGCTCATAGATCGACACCATGGCATCGTACGGATGCGCGGACCAGCCGATGCAATCTGCATAGGCGCGCGACAGCTCGACGGTCTTGGCAAGATGCGGCGCGAAGATCGAGAACTCGCTCTCGGAGCGCGCCTCAATCCACGCCGACTGCGCCACGGTCCGGAGAGCGGCGCGCTCCTGAATGAGCGAAGCAGGGACGCTGCGGTGGTGTTCAAAAGCGTGCCGTGTCTGCTCGACCATGCGCCGCTCGGCTGCGTCCACCGGCAGCCCTTCGATGGCCCGCTCAGCTTCTTCGAGGGCTTTTTCCGTCTCGGATGCAAGGAGCAGGTCGCGTGCGACACGGGTCAGGGTCGAGATCTGGTGGCCGCGGGTTTCCGCACCACCGGCCGGCATCATTGTGCGCGAGTCCCATGTGAGCAGGGAGGTCGCATTCAGCACGTCGTTGACAGCGGCAATGCGCTCCTGGAGTGCCGCGAGGGAGGCTTGTTGTGTCATCGTTTCGATCTCTGGATCAGTCGGTGCCGCCGGTGTTGAGATGGCAGGCGGAGAAGCGGCCGGGCCCGATGGCCGCCAAAGGCGGTGCCTCCCGCTTGCAGCGCGGGCCAGCGAATGGGCAGCGAGGGTGAAAGTGACATCCGCTCGGTGGATTGAGCGGAGATGGGATTTCGCCCGCGATGGGGCGGAAGTTCTTTCGGCCCACGCCCACCCTTGGGACGCTCTCGAACAGCGCTCGGGTATAAGGATGGTTCGGCTGGGCATAGAGCTCGCTCGTGGGTGCCAGTTCCACGATACGGCCGAGATACATGATCGCGACCCGGTCGGAGACGTGCCGCACCACGCCGAGATCGTGACTGATGAAGATGCCGGTCAGGTCGAGATCCCGGCGCAAGTCCATGAACAGATTGAGCACTTGAGCCTGAATCGAGACGTCCAGCGAAGCCACCGGCTCGTCGAGCACCAGGAGATCCGGTTTCATGGCAAGAGCACGCGCAATGGCGATGCGCTGCCTTTGCCCTCCCGAGAATTGATGAGGGAAGCGCCTGCGGTAGGCTGGGTCGAGCCCCACGCGTCCGAGCATATCGGCCACGTAGGAATCCGCTTCCCGCCCTTTCACGATGTTATGGGCCACCGGCCCTTCGGCTACCGTATCGCCGATCCGGATGCGCGGATTGAGGCTCGCAAACGGATCCTGATGGATCATCTGGACTCGGGTGGTAAGCTTCTGGGTGCGCCGCCCCTGCTCTCTCGCGACGGGCGCATCGGCAAAGAGGATCTTGCCGTCGCTCGGCGTATAAATTCCCGCGATCATGCGCCCGAGTGTCGACTTCCCGCAGCCGGACTCGCCGACGAGGCCCATGACCTCACCTTTGCCGACGCTGAGGCTGACATCCGTCACCGCGCGCACGATCTCGGTCGACCGGCCTGCGCCGAAGAGACCCGCGATCCGCTCGCCGAGATTGGGCTGCTTTACGAAGCGCTTCGATACGTGGTCGATGTCAAGGAGAGCGGCTGGCATGAAACGGGCTCGATTGGATAATGGCAGAGGGCGGTGCGTCCGTCCTCGAAATGCTGGACAGGCGGAGTGGTGGTGCAGGCAGGCCCTGCTTTGGCGCAACGAGGCGCGAAGGCGCAGCCTTGTGGGAGATTGGCCAGTGACGGGGTCGAGCCGGGAACCTGCGGGAGCTTCGAGCCTGGCTCGTGCTCAGCCGGAACGGAAGCCAGAAGCCCTGCCGTGTAGGGATGGCGCGGCGAGGCGATGACGGCGTCCGCCGGACCGCTCTCCACCACGCGGCCTGCATACATCACGCAGATGTCATCTGCGAGGCTCGATACGACGGCCAGATCGTGGGTGACCCAGACGAAGGCGGTGCCAGTCTCGTCCGCCAGGCGGCGAACCTCGGCCAGGATCTGGCCTTGGATCGAGACGTCAAGAGCCGTGGTCGGCTCATCGGCGATGATGACGGCCGGGCTGTGCAGAAGAGCTATTGCGATGGCAACACGCTGGCGCATGCCGCCGGAGAGCTGATGCGGATAGGCATCGAGACGCTCCTCCGGGCTCGGAATTCCGACCTTGGCCAGAGCATCGCGCGCTCGCGCGCGGGCTGCCTTGCGCGAGATCCTGGCGTGCGCCCGCACCGCGGCGATCATCTGCGTCCCGATCTTGAGGACCGGGTTCAGCGTCATCATAGGGTCCTGAAAGACCATGGCGATCTGAGCGCCACGGACTTGGCGCATGGCATCGCCCTTGAGGCGGGTGATGTCCTTTCCGTTGAGAATGACCTCTCCGCCGGCGACCTTGCCGGGCGGTTCGACCAAGCCGAGGATCGAGTAGCCTGTGACGCTTTTGCCGGAGCCGGACTCGCCGACAAGTCCGAGGATGCGACCGCGCGCAACCTCGAAGCTCACGCCGTCCACAGCCTTGAGAACGCCGGCCCGTGTCTGGAACTGCGTCTGAAGATTGTTGACGCGAAGAACGACATCGCTCATCGGCTGTTCCTCGGGTTCAGGACGCTGCGCACTTGGTCGCCTACGAGATTGATGGCGACAACCGTCAGCATCAGGGCGATGCCGGGATAGATTGAGATCCAGTAGCGGCCGGACAGCAGAAATTGGAACCCGTTGGATATCAGGGAGCCAAGCGACGGCTGGGTGATCGGCAGGCCAAGCCCCAGGAAGGACAGCGTCGCTTCGAGCGCGATGGAATTCGCCACCTGCACTGTCGCAACAACGATCAGGGGCGGCAGCGCGTTGGGGAGGAGATGGCGAAAGAGGACATGGCGCGCCGGAAGCGGAGTCGAGAGCGCGGCCTCGATGTAGTCCTTGCGCCGCTCGGCGCTCGCCGCACCATGGGTCGTACGGGCAAAGTAGGCATATTGCGCGGCCACCAGAGCGGCGACAAGCTGCATAAGCCCCTGCCCCAGCAACGCCACGAGGACCAGCGCCAGGAGGATGGCCGGCAGGGAGAGCTGCAGGTCGATGACGCGCATGATCAGCGCCTCAATGCGACCACCATAATAGGCAGCGACGAGACCGACTGTCGTGCCGAGGAGCAAAGCCAGGGTGCCAGCCATCACGCCGACGATCAGGCTCGTGCGCAATCCGTAGAGAATGGCGGAAAAGATATCGCGGCCGGCGGCATCGGTGCCGAGCCAGTGGACATAGCCGCCGGAGCCGGTCTCGCCAGGCTCAAGCCGCGCATCGAATAAGTCGAGGGCCTCCTGATTATAAGGGTCCTGTGGCGCCACGAAGGGCGCAAGGACAGCCAGGAGGACCACGACGACCACCACGATCAGGGCAGCGACGGCCACGGGGCTCCGACGGAAGTCCGACCAGAAGTTGGCGAACCGGCTCCATGTCGTCTCGGCTGGCAGAATGAGTGCAGGTGAACTGCTCATGAGGCGGCCTTTACGCGAATGCGAGGATCGAGCTGGCCGTAGATGAGATCGACCACGAGATTGATCATGACAAAGAGGAACACCACGAGGATGAGATAGGCGACCATCACGGGACGGTCGAGCACAGTGATGGAATCGATGATCAGCTTGCCCATGCCGGGCCAGTTGAAGACCGTTTCCGTCACCACCGCGAAGGCAAGGGTCGAGCCGAGTTCAAGACCAAAGACCGTCACAATGGGGATCGAGATGTTCTTCAGCACGTGGAGGCCGACCACCTTGCCCTCGGACAGGCCCTGGGCGCGGGCGAAGCGGACGTAATCTGAGCTCATCACCTCGACGGTGCCAGCCCGTGTGAGCCGGATGAGCAGACCGAGCTTGAAAAGGGCGAGATTCAGCGCTGGCAGGAGGATATGGCTCCATCCTTCGAGCGAGGTGATCGACAGGTTCATCCCCAAAACTACGGTAGTCGAACCACGCCCGCCCGAAGGCAGCCATCCTAGCTCGACCGCGAACACCATGATGAGGAGCAGACCGACCCAGAAGCTGGGTACGCTGAAGCCGAGCACCGAAAAGCCCATGATGGCTCTCGCGGATAAAGAATCCGGCTTGTACCCGGCCCATAGACCCAGCGGGATCCCAAGGCAGGTAGCGATCAGCATTGCCGTCAGCGCGAGTTCCAGCGTTGCCGGCAATCGGGAGAGGATGAGATTGAGCACCGGAAGCCGATAGATAAAGGACTCGCCCAAATCGCCGTGGAGCATGTTGTTCATGAAGATGAAATACTGCTCGAACAGGGGACGGTCGAAACCGTAGCGCTGGATCAGCGCTTCGCGGAGTGCCTGATCGGAGGCCGGGTCGATCATCACGTCGATCGGGTTGCCGATGGCATAGACGCCCAGGAAGACGATGATCGACATGGCGATCACCACCATCAGGGCCTGCAGAATGCGTTGGATGAGAAAACCGATCATGCTGTCTCGTGAATGGCTTTCGGTATATGAGAGAGGCGATAGCCGCCTGGCACTCGATGAATATCGTCAATCAAAAAGCCGGAGGGAAAGCGTTTCCCTCCGGTAGAGTTCAGCCGGGCCTCCCCGGCCGATCGGCTCGAAATCAGCTCTTCGGCTTGATCTCGTAGGCCAGGGTCTCCTGATCGACCCGCGGCGGGATGGTTACCGTGCCCTTCTTCGCAGCCCAGACGGTCTGGATCTGCACGGTCGGGATCAGCGCGCGGTCGTTCATGGAGACTTCGGTCACCTTCTCGAACAGCGCACGGCGCTTGGTGTCATCCATCGTGCGTGCACCTTCCTGCAGCAGCTTGTCCACTTCCGGATTGGAGTAGCCCTGCTTGTTGAAAGCGCCGAGACCAACCTGCGGGTCCGCGGTGTGCACCAGCGATCCGTAGGTATAGCTCGCCTCACCCGTCAGCGTGCCCCAGCCGCTCATCCAGAGCGAGAACTCGCCCTTCTGCTGAGCGGGGAAGAACACGGTACCGTTGAGGGCATTGGCGTTCACCTTCAGGCCTGCGCGAGCCCACATCTGCGCGAGCGCCTCGCACACTGCCGCATCGCCGGGGAGGCGGTTGTTCGTGCAGTGGAAGTCGATCTCGAAGCCCTTCGGATATCCCGCATCCGCGAGAAGCTGCTTCGCCTTTGCTAACTCATAGGGACGCTCGGGCAGGTTCTTGTTGCCGCCGAAGAAGCTGGCCGGCATCAGCTGGTTGGCAGGACGTCCCAGGCCTTCGAGCACGACGCGCACGAGCGTCTTGCGGTCGATGGCGAGATCCATTGCCTCGCGCACCTTCGGGTCGCGCAGCGGGTTGGCGTCGATCTCCTTGCCGTCGACCTTGACCTTCTTCGGCAGGGTTTCCTTCACGTTGGGCGTGAGGTTCAGGAAGTAGACCGAATCGGCCACGAAGGTGTCGACTGACTTGTCCTTCTGCATCGCGGAATAGTCGGTGGCCGGCACATAGTTGACGAGGTCCACCTGACCGGACTTGAGGGCCGCCATGCGAGCCGGATCGCTCGGGATTTCCTTGCGGACAACCTTCTGCCAGGGCTGCTTTCCGCCCCAGTAGTTGTCGTTGCGTTCCACAACGAGGTCGCCCTTCGGCTCCCAGGAGACGAACTTGTACGGGCCGGTTCCGATGGCAGCCTTGCCGGAGTTGAACTGCTCGTTGCGGGCTTCCATGCCCACCGACTTAGACACGACGAAGAGACGGATGAAGTCGTTCGGCAGCGTCGGTGCAGGAGCCTTGGTCTTCACGTGCAGGGTGTACTTGTCGGCGACCTTCGTCTCCGCAACCTGCTTCGTGTAGATCGTCATGCTCATGGGACCGGTGACGACCGGAATCCGGTCAATGGAGAACTTGACGTCCTCGGCCGTCAGCTCAGATCCATCATGGAATTTCACGCCTTCACGGATCTTGAACTCCCAGGTCGTGTCGTCGATCGGCCTCCACGAGGTGGCCAGGCCCGGCTTCAGGCCCAGGTTCTCGTCGGACATGACCACCGTATCGAAAATATGACGCAGAGCTTCCGCCTGGCTGCCCAGGGTCGACCAATGCGGGTCGATGGAGTCCGGACCGGCCCGCAGACCCATAGTGAGGGTCTGCGCAGATACGCCGCCGCTGAGGACGGTGCCGAGGACGAGAGCTGCGACGAGTGATCCACCCAGCTTGAAGTATTGTTTCAATTCACTTCCCCTCTTGCTAATACCCTGGCTTTTCGTCCAAGGTGTTCTTATCGATTAGAACGGTAGGTCACTCGAGCAAGAAAAGTCAACAGCACCTTGCCTAAACTCCAGACAGCACCTGACGCTTATGATGGCACCCGTTATAGTGCAACGGAACAGAGCCCCGATGAGCGCATTCTTGCTAACCTTGCTGGGGCGCTTGATCGCACGCTCCCGGTCCCGCTTGGCACGCAGTTGCGGGGGCTGATCGAGTTCGGAATTGCCCTGGGGGAGTTGCCCACCGGCCAGCGCCTGCCCTCCGTCCGCGAACTGGCGGAGCGGGCGGGGATCGCGCACATGACCGTCGCGACGGTCTACAGGGAACTGCGTGAGTCAGGGCTCATCGAGGCGAAGCCGGGAGCCGGCACTTATGTGGGAGATGGGCACAACAGCGACGGCCTGCGCTCCCATGCGATCCGCAAGATTCAACGCCGCGTCGAAACGCTCTTCAATGAGGCCGAGCAGCTGGGCCTCGCCCCATCCGTTGTCTCATCGCTCGTGAATGCCCGTGCTGCCCGCGGCCCTACCCTGACACGGCCGCTGCGACTGGTCATGGTGGGCAACTTCATCGAGACAACCCAGCAATATGCCAATCGCATCCAGGAGCATCTCGGCTCCGGCGATACCATCGTGGTCACGACGGTGGATGCCCTGCACGCGGGCGAGGCCTTTCCCCTGCCCTGCGACATTTGCATGACTCTGGCGCATCGACGCGGCGAAGTCGAGCATCTCGTGCCCAGCGGCATTCCCGTTGTCGGCTTGAGCTTTATCCCCGCAGAGGAGACGCGGGCTCAACTCGCAATGCTGGATCCCATGGCGCGGGTTGGACTCGTGTCGATCTTCCCGGAATTCGCCGCTTTGATGAAGCCAGGCGTCCTGCGGTTTGCTCCGCACGTGTCGACGGTCGATGTCCGGTTGATCACGGCCCCCGATCTCGCAGCCTTTCTGACGCAGATTGACGTGGCGATTTATGCCAGCGGCGCCGAGGCAACTGTGAAAAAGCTTCTGCCGCAGGGTCGGCACGCTCTGGAATTCCGCTATGTGCCGGACCCTCATGCGATCCGCGCCACGCTGCTGCCCGTGATCGAGCGCCTGCGCTCGTCCATCGAGTCTCAAGAGGAAGTGCCTTCATGAAAATCAGTGAGATGAACTGGCTTCAGGTCGAGGAATACCTGAGGACGGATGATCGCGCCGTTGTCCCGTTGGGCTGCACGGAGCAGCACGCCTACTTGAGTCTTTCCGTTGACAGCATCTTGGCTGAGCGTGTCGCAGTCGAAGCTGCCGCTCCGACAGGCGTTCCGGTTTTCCCGGTGCAGGCCTACGGCATCACGCCCTATTTCATGGCTTATCCCGGTACGGTCTCGCTGAAGGCCGACACCTACCTGCGGATCATCACGGATATTCTCGATTCCCTGAAGCGCACCGGCTTCCGCCGCATCCTCTTCGTCAACGGGCATGGCGGCAATACGCCGGGCCATACGGCGGCAATCGAATGGATGGGCGCGAATCCCGAATGCCGCGTGAAATTCCACAACTGGTGGAACGCCCCTCGTACCTTCGAGAAGGTGAAGGAGATCGATCCCGTCGCCTCACATGCGTCCTGGATGGAGAACTTCCCCTGGACGTGCCTGCCCGGCATCGAGCAGCCATCGCATCAGAAGCCCATGGTCGATCTGGAGCGCATGCGGACCTTCGGCCCCGAAGGTGTGCGCGAGATCCTGCAGGATGGCAACTTCGGCGGATACTTCCAGCGGCCCGATGAGGATATGAACGCCATCTGGTCGGTGGCCATCGACGAGACCCGTGCCCTGATCGAGAAATGGTGATGAACGAGAATACGATTCTGATCTGGGGTGCCGGCGCCATCGGCGGCACCCTCGGCGCCTATTTCGCCCGTGCCGGCGAGGACGTGCTGCTCGTCGACATTGTCGAGCCACATGTGGAAGCGATGAAGCGCGACGGCCTCTTCATCGAAGGCCCTGTGGAGACCTTCCGCCAGCCCGTGAAAGCCGCCCTGCCGAGCGAGGTTACGGGACGTTTCAAGCGCATCATCCTTGCGGTCAAGGCGCATCACACCCGTGATGCGGTCCGCGCCTTGAAACCGCATCTGGCGGAGAAGGGAACCGTTCTCTCCGCTCAGAACGGGTTGAACGAAATCATCATTGCCGAAGAGATCGGCGCCGAGCGCACAATCGGATGCTTCGTCAACTTCGGAGCCGACTGGCTGGAGCCCGGCCGGATCCTATTCGGCAACCGCGCCGCCGTTGCGGTCGGCGGGCTGGATGGGCAGGCGACGGAGCCGGTGCGCGACTATCACCGCCTGCTGTCAATCTTCGAACCCAAGGCCGTGCTCACCGACAACATCTGGGGCTATCTCTGGGGCAAGCTCGGCTACGGCTCGCTGCTCTTCGCGACCGCGCTGACGAACGCCTCCATGTCTGAGAACCTGGCGTCGGAGCGCCATTTCCCGGTCTATCATCGCTTGGGCCAGGAGGTCATGGCGGTAGCGAAGGTCCGCGGCGTGAAGCCCCTGGGCTTCAACGGTTTTGATCCTGACGCCTTCATGCCGGGAGCAGACGTGGCCGCAGCAAAGCGCTCCGTTGCCGACATGGCGGAATTCAACCGGCATACGGCAAAAACCCATTCCGGCATCTGGCGCGATCTCGCCGTGCGCAAGCGCAAGACCGAGATCGATGCGCAGATCGCCATCATCGGCTCCCTAGGCAAGGAGGCGGGCATCGACACACCTGCCATCGACAAGCTGGTCGACCTGATCCATGACATCGAGGACGGCCGCCGCGAACAATCCTGGTCCACGCTCGACGAGATGCTGAACCTATGAAACTCGACTTCACTAACCGCCGTGTTGCCGTCACCGGTGCCGCACAGGGTATCGGGCGCAGCATCGTCCAGTGTCTTGCGGCAGAGGGAGCCCATGTGTGGGCCCTCGACCTGGATGAAGCCGGTCTGCGCGTCGCCACCGAGGCTGGCGCCAAGGCAACCCGCACCCTCGACCTCGCAGATCGCGCCGCCGTCGCTGGTGTCTTCGCCGACATGGCTGAGACGCTCGGCGGCATCGACATCCTCGTCAACTGTGCCGGAGGCGTCCGGGGCCAGGTCGCAAGGCCCATCGAGGAGGTGAGCGAGCAGGATTGGCTGGTTCTGTTCGAAGCCAATGTGCATGGCGCCTTCTGGTGCTCGCAGGCGGCGGCTCCGCACATGAAGCGCGGGAAGTTCGGGCGGATCGTCAACATCTCGTCCGGTGCCGGACTGCGTCCAAGCCTCACCGGCATTCAAGCTTATACGGCCTCAAAGCATGCGCTCGTCGGCCTGACGAAACAGCTGAGCTTCGAACTCGGCCCCTTCGGGATCACCGTAAACAGCGTGGCGCCAGGATTCGTGCTGTCTAATCCAGCGACGCAACGCCAGTGGGAGAGCTACGGACCAGACGGTCAGGCGCGCCTCGTGGAAAGCATCCATACCCGCCGCTTGGGATACCCGCAGGACATCGCCAACGCCGTAATGTTCCTGGCGTCCGATGCGGCAGCCTGGGTCTCGGGACAGATCATTTCCGTGGATGGCGGACGCTCCTGAGCCAACGCCGGCCTTCAGATCAATTTCAGACAAGGATTTGAGACCACCATGGACGATATGAGCAGCCAGCCCTGGACTTGGGATGAGCAGACTTGGCGCAACAAGGTGGACCATGTGCGCGCAGGGCGCTCACTCAAGCCCGCCCAATGGAAGAATGGCGCTCGCTGCGCTGTCGCTCTCTCGTTCGATTCGGATCATGAAACGAACGAGTTGCGCGATGGCGGCAAGTCCATCGGTCGCATGTCCCAAGGACAATACGGCAACCGCCAGGGCGTGCCGCGCATCCTGAATGCCCTTGCCAAGTACGACGCCAAGGCGACGTTCTTCGTCCCGGCCGTTGCCGCTCTACTTTATGAGGACGAGCAGCGGCGGGTCGTGGCGGAAGGCCACGAAGTCGGCATTCACGGTTGGATCCACGAACTCAACAGCCAATTGCCGTACGAAATCGAGCGCGACCTGATGTTCCGGGCAGCCGATACCCTGGAGAGAATCACAGGCGTGCGTCCGGTCGGCTTGCGCACTCCATCCTGGGATTTCAGCCCCAGCACATTGCAGATCGAACGTGAGCTCGGTCTCCTGTACGATTCCTCGCTTATGGCCGACGATGACCCTTACGAGCTGCTCGAACAGGGCGAGCCAACAGGAATCGTAGAACTGCCGGTGGAGTGGATTCGCGACGATGCAGTCTATTTCAACATGCACCGCTTCAACGGCCTGCGTCCGCATACTCCGCCGACGGCCGTCTACGACATCTTCTTCCGCGAGTTCGAGCGGGCATACGAGGAAGGCGGACTGTTCCTGCTCACCATGCACCCTCATGTGACCGGCTACCGCTCGCGCATCTGGATCCTGGAAAAGCTCCTGGAGGAAATCACCCGACGATCCGACGTATGGATAGCGACCCACGCGGAGGTCGCAGCATTCGTGAAACAGCAATGCCTCTGATGAAATATCCTGTTCGTGCCCGCGATGTCGGACTTGCCTGCGGCAATCTGCCGACGGGCGCTTTGAACAGCATCTCGGATGTACCGGGTGTTCGAGTCGGCCATTGCACCCTGGTAGATGGCGAGATCCGCACCGGGGTGACAGCCATCATTCCCCATGACGGCAACCTGTATCGTCAGAAGGCTGTGGCGGCCGTTCACGTGCTGAACGGATTCGGCAAAAGTGCCGGTCTCGTGCAGGTGGAGGAACTGGGCACAATAGAGACCCCGATCCTTCTGACCAACACCCTCTCGGTCGGCACCTGCTGCACGGCGCTGGTGCGCCACGCAATCGAATATAACCCGGATATCGGCCGTGAGACCGCAACGGTGAATCCCGTCGTGTTCGAGTGCAATGACGGTTTTCTGAACGACATCCAGGCTCTCGCCGTCACCGAGGAGGATGCTCGCGCCGCTCTGGCGAGCGCCTCATCTTGTTTCGATGTCGGCTCGGTGGGTGCCGGTTGCGGCATGAGCACCTTCGGCTTCAAGGGCGGCATCGGCACCTCGTCCCGGCGCCTAGAGCTCGATAGCGGGAGCTATCACTTGGGTGTGCTTGTCCTGTCCAATTTCGGACGCGCCGGAGATCTGCGCCTGCCCGACGGCAGGGTCATCGCTCCGCCCAAGGCCGAGAGAGAGGCCTCCGAGAAGGGCTCGATCATCATCATTGCGGCCACCGACGTTCCACTGGGCGACCGTCAGCTCAAGCGCGTCATCCGCCGCTCCGGGGTAGGACTCGCGCGACTTGGCTCCTTTTGGGGCCATGGCAGCGGCGACATCGCGCTCGGCTTCACGACAGCAAATGTTCTCTCGCATGACGAGAAGGCGGCCCTTGTCGGCATCCGCATCCTGAACGAGAACCGCATCGATCTGCTCTTCGAGGCTATGGCCGATGCCACGCAGGAGGCCGTTCTCGATGCGGTCATCGCCGCCGGCTCCATGACCGGCCGCTCCGGACATCACCGTCCAGCCCTGACTGACGCTCTTTAACCCCTTTCAGAGGACGCCTGACCTCATGGCCAACAGCACTCCATCCGGCAACGACTTTGCCCTCGCGATTCATGGAGGTGCGGGAACGATCCTGCGCAGCAGGATGACGCAGGAGCGGGAGGCGGCCTATCACGCGGGCCTGCGCCGCGCTCTCGAAGCGGGACACATCATTCTCGCCGATGGCGGCAGCGCGCTAGATGCGGCCACCGCCGCAGTGATGGCTCTGGAGGACGAGCCCCTTTTTAACGCTGGCCGCGGCGCGGTCTATACCTCAGCCGGCAGGCAGGAAATGGATGCGGCCGTCATGGACGGGCGTGGCCGTTCCGCCGGCGCGGTTGCAGGGATCTGCGGTCCGCGCAATCCGGTTCTCGCTGCCAGGGCCGTGATGGAGCATTCTGGCCACGTGCTGCTGATCGGCGAAAGCGCCCTGGAATTTTGCCGCCGGCAAGGCTTGGCCTTCGAGGAGCCGTCCTACTTCTTTACCGAACAGCGCTGGCAAGCCCTGCAGGAGACGCTTGCCATGCGCCAGAGCGGCGCGGACGACCAGGACGAGTCGCGCAAGCACGGCACGGTTGGCGCAGTGGCCCGCGATCGGCTTGGTAATCTCGCAGCAGCCACATCCACGGGGGGCATGACGGCGAAAGCGCCCGGGCGCGTGGGCGATAGTCCCGTCATTGGCGCCGGAACATGGGCCGACAACGAAACCTGCGCCGTATCGGCGACCGGGCATGGCGAGATCTTCATCCGCTATGCGGCGGCGCACGAGATCGCCTCCCGCATGCGCTATGCCGGTCAGACCTTGGACCAGGCATCTCGAGCGGTCGTGATCGACATGCTCGCCCCGGCAGGTGGATCGGGCGGCATCGTTGCCGTGGACCGCACCGGCAACGTGTCCCTGCCCTTCAACTGTTCCGGCATGTATCGTGGCGTCGTCAGAGGGGATGGCAGGCTCCTCACCGGAATCTACGACGAGCCGCTTATCGAGTTCCAGAAGGCCTAGCTTCGCCAAAAATTGAGGTAAAGGCGCCGGTTCACCGCCATGGATCCAGCCCTATATGCCCCTGCCGAATCCGTCTGAGCAGAGGAGACCGCGCATGCCACTGAACGACAATCCCGTCTGGTTCATCACGGGTTGCTCCACCGGCTTCGGGCGGGAACTCGCTCAGATTGTACTGCGCCGGGGGTGGCGCGCGGTGGTCACGGCCCGTGACGTCGGCAGGGTGCAGGACCTGACACAGGGCCATGAGGATAACGCCCTCGCTTTGTCGCTCGACGTCAACAAGCCCGATCAGATCGCCGCCGCAGTGAAAGCAGCGGAGGACCGCTTCGGGTGCATCGACGTGCTGGTGAACAATGCCGGCTACGGCTACCAATCCTCCATCGAGGAAGGAGACGAAGCCGAGATCCGCGCCCAGTTCGACACCAACGTGTTCGGCCTCGCGGCGATGACCCGCGCCGTGCTTCCTGGCATGCGGGCCCGCCGTCGCGGGCACATCGTCAACATCTCCTCCCAGGCAGGCTTCATCGGGTTCGCGGGATCCGGCTATTATGCGGCGACCAAACATGCGGTCGAGGGTCTGTCAGACTCGCTTTCCAGGGAGGTGGCTCCGCTCGGGATCAAGGTGACCTGCGTCGAGCCCGGACCGTTCCGCACCGATTGGGCCGGTCGATCCCTGCAGCAGCGGCGCCCGATGATTGCCGATTACCATGGAACGGTCGGAGCCCGGCTTGAGGCTACCGCCAATATCAGCGGGAAGCAGCCCGGAGATCCCGTGCGTGCCGTGGAGGCCATCATCAAAGTGGTCGAGGCGGACAACCCGCCCAAGCATCTGGTGCTGGGTTCGATCGCGCTCGAAGGCATCCAGAACAAGCTGAAGGAAACCCTGGCGGAAATCGATGCCTGGGCGGAGGTCAGCCGAGGCGCGGACTACCCCGAGGACGAGCGCTAGGCTGAGTTTGCACTCCCGGCAGGATGACAGCTATCATGGAGGAGCCCTCACCTCTGTGAGCCACGCCCTCTTATTCCCGCCATCCTGAAGGGAGCCCACCGGCCATGAGTTTTGAATCCGTTCGCGCATTTCTCGCTCAGAAGGCACCGGATATCGAGATCATCGAAATGGGAACGAGCACCGCTACCGTTGCGCAGGCGGCTGAAGCTCACGGCGTCGGGCCGGAGAAAATCGCCAAGACCTTGTCTCTCAGAGTCGGCGGGAAAAGCTTCCTCGTGGTCACGAGCGGCACCGCGCGGCTGGACAACAAGAAGGTGAAGGCGACCTTTGGCGGCAAGGCATCGATGCTGGACGCGGACCAGGTCCAATTGCTGACCGGCCACCCCATCGGCGGGGTCTGCCCTTTTGGCTTGGCAACGCCCCTGCCCGTCTATTGCGACATCTCACTGAAAGCCTTCGACGAAGTCGTCCCGGCAGCGGGCTCCATTCACACGGCTGTACGCATCGATCCGCAGCGTATGGCGGATCTTGTGGGTGCCGACTGGGTGGATGTGTGCCAGTGACGCCTGCACATACAACAAAACCGGCATCGGATGATGCCGGTTTGCTAGGAGGTTCCTGACGATCAACGCGCCTTCACGGCGGTGTCGGGGAAATCGCTGAAGAGACCGTCGACACCGAGAGCGTAGAACGCCTTGTATTCGGCCGCCGGATCGCCCTTGAAGCTCGAGGCCAGGCGCTTGGGCTCGTTGCGGAAGGTCCAGGTGAAGACCTGCAGGCCCGCCGCGTGAGCATCTTTCACGACGCTGGACGGTTGGGCGAGAACACGGTCCTGTTCATCGGCCTTTCCGTCGCCGTTCAGGTCGTCCGCCTTGCCGTCGTTGTTTTGGTCAACTTGCTTGGTGGGAAGGATGTAGGGCTTCCATGGCGACAGGATGTCCGCGTAGGACTTGACCTCGGCCAAACCCTCCTTGGTCAGAAGATCCTTGTAGGTGCGCTTGTCGCCGACCACGACAAAGTCGTAGGGCTGGGCATAAGGCGCAGTCAGGACGATGTTGCCGTCTTTGTCCACGTCCTCAGCATCGAGCAGTTGCGCCAGCTTCACATCAATCCGGGTGTTCAGATATTTCAGGTTCGCTACCTCGAAGCTCTGGATGACCACCGGGGCGGATGCGTCGGCCCAGCCGGCCTCCTTCAGGACGTTCACCAGCCGGTCTTCCATCGGCAGGCCGAGGGCCGCATGGAAGGTCGAGTGTTTGGTCTCTGGAGCGATGCCGACGGCTTTCCCTCTTGCAGCACCTTCCTTCTTGGCGAGATCGATCACCTCCTGCAAGGTCGGAACCTGGAACTGACCGTTCTTCGACTGATCACGATCGGCCATGGCCTGCTTAGCGCGAAGCTGCTTGATCTCGGCAAGGGTGAAATCGCTGGCGAACCAATCGGTCGTGTCCACGCCATCGACCTTGCGGGTCGTCTTGCGGGATGCAAATTCAGGCCGGTTCGCCACATCGGTCGTGCCGCTCAGCATCGGCTCGTGCCGGGCGATCAGCACGCCGTCCTTCGTGACGACGAGATCGGGCTCGATGTAGTCCGCCCCCATGTCGATCGCCATCTTATAGGCTTCGAGCGTGTGCTCGGGCAGGTAGCCGCTGGCGCCGCGATGGGCGACGACGATGGTCGGCGCTCCGGTCAGCGTCTTCTCCTGGGCCAGGGATGATCCGATCATAGCGGGCAGAATGGCGGTAACGGTTCCGAGCAGTGCGAGATAGTTCATGGTCTCTCCTCCTGGACAGGTCTCTAGCGACGCTTCTGTGACGCCTTGATGACCTTCTCACCATTGCAATTATCGCGTCCACTTCTCAGCGCAAGAAGCGGCGGTTCAGTTATCGGCGGGAAAGGTTGACCTGACGAACTCCCACGCGGCGACCAGATGACGGCGCATGGCCTCCTCGGCGGCGTCAGGATCACGGCCGAGAATGGCCTCGAAAATTGCTTCATGCCCAGCGTAGTTCATCTGATCGATCCCGGCACCCCGCTTCATGGAGCGCCAATGCTGGGTCAACCACTCCACATAGGCCTTGTGAACCGCCGGATAGATCGGATTGCCAGGTATCCGATACAGAACCGCATGAAAGGCAGCGTCGGTCTCATCGAACAGGGAGGAATTTCCAATGGCTTCGCGGTTCGTGTCGAGCGCACCGCGGAGTTCTTCGAGATCGTCGCGCCGTGCATGCTTGGCGGCCCAGCGGGCAAGCGCGGTCTCCATGAAGATCCGGGTCTCGAACAGGTTCCAGACGCCTTTGCGGTCGACCACGAGATGACCAACAAGATTGCCGACTCTATCGACGGCGATCTCGTAATCGGGCTTTCGCACGATCGGGCGGTGCCCCAAGCGGGTTTCGATGAGGCCGCGATTAGCGAGCGATACGATTGCCTCACGAACAGCCGCCCGGCTCACCCCGTAGCGCTGCATCAGGTCACGCTCCGCCGGAAGGCGCTCACCCTCCTGAAGTCCGCCGGTCTGAATTATGGTCGCCAGTTCGGCAGCCACCGCATCCGACCGGCGCGCGCCTGCTCCCACTATCCCGTGGCCATGCAGCTTTTCGCTCTGGTCCATGGTCACCTCGTTCGTGTTACGCAGTTCCTGGCGCAAGATCCGGCACAGGCCAAAGCTGATCTGCCGGCTTCAAACAAATAGCATGTGGTCGGACCAAAATCCATCGCCTCACAAGCACAGCGCCCTAGATCCGCCGAAATCGGCTGACAACTCTGCTCAATCGGAGCTTAAAGGCCAAGTTGATCGGCCTTGACAGCTCCTGAGTGTCCGATCATCCTAATTTCGGTCGAACCAAATAGATCAGAAATTGACGTTTGGTTTGACATTGCTCCGCTTGAGCAAACAGGGAGAGACTAGTGACGCCATCGCAAGGCACCCCGCTGTCGAACTGTAACCCGCAGCTCCCCTGGAGGGGATTTGGCGAGGGCCGGCCATGACCAATTCGGTTCAGATTGGCCGCACCGAGGCGGTGACCCACTACCAGATGTATATCGACGGGGCATGGACCGACGGCCGGTCAGAAGGACGGTCGGAGGTCGAGAACCCCGCCAACGAAGCTGTCTTTGCGTCCGTGCCGGCTGGAACGGTCGAGGATGCAATGGCCGCTCTGGAGGCAGCGCGGCGTGCGCAGCCGGCCTGGGCCGCACTGCCGCCAATCGTTCGTGCCGGTTATGTGAACGATCTCGCTGCTGCGGTGAAACGGGAGAAGGCACATCTCGCCCGCGTCGTTGTCCTGGAACAAGGCAAGCCTCTGAACCAGGCCGAAGGCGAGATCGATGCGGTCATTACCTTCCTGACCTTCGCGGCTGAGAGCGCACGCCGCATCGAGGGCGATATCCTTCCCTCCGATTTCCAGAACGAGGAAGTCTGGATCCGACGGGTGCCCTTCGGCGTGGTCGTCGGCTTGACGGCCTGGAACTACCCCGCGGCTTTGGCTGCTCGCAAGATCGGCCCTGCTCTCGTCGCCGGGAATACCATGGTGGTGAAGGGGCACGAATCCACGCCCCTGTCAGCTCTGGAGATCGCACGCTTGGCGCACGAAGTAGGCATTCCGAAAGGCGTGCTGAACGTGGTGACAGGCGAAGGACGCACGGTGGGTGATGCGCTGGTGCGCTCGCCCATCAGCGCCATGATCACCATGACGGGCAGCGTCCGCGCCGGTCGCGAGATCTACGCGGCTGGCGCCCATGAGCTGAAGGTCGTGCGCCTCGAACTCGGCGGCAAAGCACCTTTTATCGTTCTAGATGATGCCGATATCGAAGCGGCCGTGGAAGCAGCCATCGTCTCGCGCTTCACCAATTGCGGTCAAATCTGCACCTGCAACGAACGCATGTACCTGCACAAGGCCATCGCGGAGCCATTCCTCGACAAGTTCGTGACCCGGGTGAAGCAAATGCGCCTCGACGATCCCATGACCAACCCCGACATGGGCCCGAAGGTGAACCGGCCCGAGGTCGACAAGGTCGAGGAGATCGTCAACGATGCCATCGCGGCCGGCGCTGAGGTTCTCGCAGGCGGGCGCCGCCTGACTGAAGGCGATTTCTCCCGTGGCCACTGGTTCGAGCCGACGGTCCTGCGTGTGGACAGCAACGACGCATCCGTCATGCAGCGGGAGATCTTCGGCCCGGTGGCCCCAGTCATGACTGTCGACAGCTTCGAGCAGGCGCTGAGCTTCGCCAACGACAGCACCTATGGCCTGTCGGCCTATGTCTATACCAACGACCTGCGCCGGGTGATGCGCCTCTCGCGGGAGCTCTCCTTCGGCGAGCTTTATGTCAACCGCCCTTGCGGCGAGCTGGTTCAAGGCTTCCACAGCGGTTGGAAGCACTCGGGTCTCGGCGGTGAGGACGGAAAGTACGGTTTTGACGGATACCTGCGGAAGCAGACGACTTACGTCCGCTGGTGACCACCCGCAGCTTCAAAGAGCGGCGGCAATACCTCAAGAACCCCGAAAATGGGGCATAATAAACCTGATGGAGGAAGATGATGCTGAGAAGAACTTTCCTTGCCCTTGCAACGGGTGTTGCTGCCATTGGTTTGGGACTTAGCGGCGCGTCGGCGCAGGAACTCCCCAAGCTGAAGCAGAAAGAGAAGTATAAGGTCGGCTTTGCCCAGACCGAATCGAACAATCCGTGGCGTATTGCGCAGACGGAGAGCATGAAGGCAGAAGCCGCAAAGCTCGGTCACCAGCTCGTCTACACCGACGCTGCGGGCTCTGCGGCCAAGCAGGTGGCCGACGTCAACTCGATGATCGCGCAGGGCGTCGATCTGATCTTCCTTGCGCCCCGTGAGGAGAAGCCACTGATCCCGGCCGTTATGGCCGCCAAGCGCGCCGGCATTCCGGTCGTCTTGCTTGATCGCAATGTGGACCAGAGCCTCGCCAAGGCTGGCCGCGACTACGTGACCTTCATCGGCTCGGACTTCGTCGACGAAGGCAAGCGCGCGGCTGAGGCTCTGACCAAGGCCATGAACGGCAACGCCAAGATCATCCAGCTCGAGGGCACTACGGGCTCCTCGCCGGCCAACGACCGCCGCAAAGGTTTTGAAGACTACATCAAGGCGCATTCCGGCATGAAGGTCGTGGCCTCCCAATCCGGCGACTTCGCCCGCGACAAGGGCCGTCAGGTTGCCGAGACGCTACTGCAGGCTCATCCGGATGCAACGGCCATCTACGCGCACAACGACGAGATGGCCATCGGCGCCATCGCGGCCCTCGAAGCTGCCGGCAAGAAGCCCGGCAAGGATGTGATCGTCGTCTCGATCGATGGCACCCGCGACGCGCTGCAGGCCATCATCGACGGCAAGATGCTTGCTACCGTGGAGTGCAATCCGAAGTTCGGACCGAAGGCCTTCGAAACCTTGGCTCGCTACGCCAAGGGCGAGCAGATCGAGCCGTGGGTGGTGAACACCGACCGCTTCTTCGACAAGTCGAACGCGACCCAGCTCATCGCGGACGCCTACTGAACCCCAAAGGCGCTGCCCGGTTTCACGGGCAGCGCCTTTCTCATATGGCTGAACCGATGAACGGAGCTTCCATGGCGCCGCTTCTTTCCATGCATGGCATCGATAAGCGCTTCGCCGGCATACCGGCTCTGCGTTCGGCCGAGCTCGTGGTGGAGAAGGGCGAAATTCATGCACTGATCGGCCAGAACGGCGCCGGCAAATCCACGATGATCAAGATCCTGACTGGCTACTACAGGAAGGATGCCGGCGAGGTTCTGTTCGATGGCAGGCCGGTGGAGTTCTCCTCACCGCAGGAAGCCCAGCGAGCCGGCATCAGCACGATCTACCAGGAGATCAATCTCGTTCCATATCGGTCCGTGACGGAAAACATCTGCCTCGGACGGGAGAGGCGCCGCTTCGGCCTCCTTGACTGGTCTGCCATGCATGCGGAAGCCCGGGCGCTGCTGGCCCGGTTCAAGATTGACATCGACGTGCGCCGGCCGCTCATGGTTTATCCCACTGCCGTGCAGCAGATGGTCGCCATCGCCCGCGCGATAGGTTTTGAGGCCAAGCTGGTCATCATGGACGAACCCACCTCCTCCCTCGACGAGCGCGAGGTCGAGGTACTGTTCGGCGTGATCCGTCAGCTCAAGGAGGCTGGCGTCTCAGTCATCTTCGTGAGCCATAAGCTCGACGAACTCTATGCCGTCTGCGACCGGGTCACCATCATGCGTGATGGCCGCACCGTGCAAGTCGCACCGATGGACCAGCTCTCCCGGCTCGATCTCGTCACCTCCATGCTCGGGCGCGAGCTGTCGCAGGTACTGCACGAGGGCCACGACACGGCCGATGCAAATGGGGTGCGTGAGCCTGTGCTCAAGGTCCGGAATCTTGCGGTCGGCCGCAAGGTCCGTGATGTCAGATTCGAAGTCCTGCCTGGGGAGATCGTCGGTCTCGCCGGGCTTCTGGGCGCGGGACGAACGGAATCCGTCCGGGCAGTTTTCGGAGCCGACAAACCGGACGCCGGCACCATCGGCTTCGCAGGGCGCGAGAATGCCATCGCGGCACCTTCGGATGCGATCCGGGCAGGCATGGGCTTCTGCTCTGAAGATCGCAAGCTCGAGGGTATCATTCCCGATATGTCCGTGCGCGAGAACCTGACGCTTGCCCTCATGCCGCAACTGACCCGGCGCGGCATCGTCGACGAAGCCCGCAGCCGGGACATCGTCGACCGCTTCATTAAACGTCTCGGCATCCGCTGCACCGGGCCGGAGCAGCGCATCCGCGAACTCTCCGGCGGCAACCAGCAGAAGGTGCTGCTGGCCCGCTGGCTCTGCATGAATCCCAAGCTCCTGATCCTGGACGAACCGACCCGCGGCATCGATGTCGGAGCAAAGGCAGAGATCCTCAGTCTGATCCGGGAACTGGCCGGACAGGGTCTTGGCGTTCTGATGATCTCTTCGGAACTGGAGGAGGTCGTGGAAGCTGCGAGCCGCATCTTCGTCCTCCGCGACGGCCGCACCGCAGCCGAGTTGCAGGGCGACGCGGTGAATGAGCATAGTGTGATGACAGCCATGGCTCATGGGCATGACAATGCTCGGGAGACCGCCCATGGCTGATACGGCGACCACCCTGCCTCCGGCGCATGGAGCGCCTCGGTTCGACGTCAGAACCATCCTGACGCGCTACGGCGCCTGGATTGCCCTGGCGCTTCTGATCCTGGTCAACCTCGCCATCACGCCGAACTTCGCTACCTGGCAGACGCTCAACGTCAATCTCACTCAGGTCTGCGCCATCGTGATCGTCGGCGTCGGAATGACCCTCGTCATCGCCACGGGCGGCATCGATCTCTCGGTCGGCGCTCTCATGGCGATTGCAGGGGCGCTGGCGCCGCTGATCTTCCTCGGCAAGCTCTTTCCCCTGCCCCATCCGGCCATCGGCATCGCGCTGGCCTTCGTCGTGCCAGTCCTCGTTGCCGCGGCACTCGGCTGGTTTAATGGCTGGCTGGTGACGCGCCTGCGCATCCAGCCGATCATCGCGACGCTTGTGCTCTTCATCGCCGGGCGCGGCATCGCCCAGGTTTTTACCAATGGCAACCTGCAGGTATTCAACCTGCCGAGCTTCCAGTTCATCGGCCTAGGACGCGTGTTCGGCATCCCGTTCCAAGCCATTCTGATGATCGTTATCGTCGCGGCAGCAGCCTGGATGCTGAGGCGGACCGTATTCGGACGGCAGATCCTCGCCATCGGCGGCAATGAGAAGGCCGCACGGCTCTCCGGCATTCCCGTGGCATCCGTGAAGCAGCGGGTCTACCTAATCAGCGGTCTACTCTCGGGCATCGCAGGCCTGATCGTCATCGCCCGCAACTCCGCCGCAGACGCCAATCTCGTCGGCCTCGGCATGGAACTCGATGCCATTGCGGCCGTCGCCGTGGGCGGAACGCTCCTCACCGGCGGACGGGCCACGGTCATCGGCACCTTGGTCGGAGCACTGATCATTCAGCTCGTCCGTTACACGCTCCTAGCGAACGGCGTTCCCGATGCGGCCGCCCTTGTAGCGAAGGCGGCAATCATCGTGCTGGCCGTCTGGCTGCAGCGGCAGAGCCATCGCTGAGGTCGCCGATGAACGCAATCCCACTCAGGCTGTTTCAAGGCATCGGACGCTACGGCGTGCTCCTCGCCCTCATCGCTTTGATCCTTTTCGGATGGCTGCGCTACGAGAATTTCCTCGGCGCCTTCAACGTGCTCTCGGTGCTGCGCTACAACAGCATGTTCGCCCTGGTGGCGCTCGGGATGTGCTTCGTCATCATCACCGGGGGGATCGATCTCTCGGTGGGATCGACGGTAGCCCTCGGCAGCGTCGTTGCCGCCCTGCTTTCCTCCTATGGCGTTATGCCCGGACTGCTCGGAGGACTGGCAGCCGGACTGGCGGTCGGCGCCTGCAACGCCTTCATCATCACGCGGCTCAATATACTGCCCTTCATCGCCACCCTTGCCACCATGCTGGCCGCAAGCGGCTGCGCGCTGCTACTGGCCGGCAACCAGTCGGTCTCTGTCTCCTACGAGACTGGCTTCGTCGAACTCGGCCAGGGCGATTTCCTCGGCTTTCCCATTCCAGCCTGGATCGCAATCATCGCGTATCTTCTCGGCTCCCTCATTCTCAATTTCACCTCCTTTGGACGCACCGTGCTTGCGATCGGCGGCAACGAGGATGCGGCGCGTCTCATGGGCCTGCCGGCCCAGCGGGTGAAGGCGCTTGTGTACCTAGCGAGCGGCGGCCTTGCAGGCCTTGCAGGCGTGATCCTCGCGGCACAATTTGGTGCCGGCCAGCCCATCGAAGGCGTCGGCTGGGAGCTGTTCGCCATTGCGGCCGTGGTCGTCGGCGGCACGCTGCTGACGGGCGGCGTCGGCTCCGTCGGCTCGACGCTGGCCGGCGTGCTCCTGCTGGGCCTGATCTTCAACATCCTGAATTTCGAGAACGGCCTTGGCTGGATCAGCCTCTCGGCCTACTGGCAATCTGTCATCCGCGGTGCGTTCCTGCTGCTCGTCGTCGCCATCCAGGCCCGGCTGAGCATGCGCACGGAAGAGGCTGCCTGACGGCGACGCATTCTATTACCGAGAAGGACAATCATGCCCCGGATCACCTCCATCGAACCCGGCTTTTACCGCATCCCGCTGCCGACCGTGCTGACCGATTCCATGCATGGCGAGATGCGTGCCTTCGAGCTCAACACGATACGCATCCGCGATTCCGATGGCGCCGAGGGCGTCGGCTACACCTTCACGGTCGGGCGCAACGGTGCTGCCATCGACACGATCCTCGCTCGAGAGCTGCCCGAGATCATGGATGGCGAAGACGCAGATGAGATCGAGCGCCTCTGGCACAAGGCCTGGTGGGCGCTCCATTACGGCGGCCGCGGCGGCCCGACGGTCCTGGCGATCTCGGCCTTCGACATGGCCCTTTGGGACCTCAAGGCCAAACGTGCGAACCTCCCGCTCTGGAAGGCGCTTGGCGGCTTCGATCCCAAGGTGCCCTGCTATGCGGGCGGTATCGATCTCGACCTGCCCCTCGACAAGCTCTTGCGCCAGACGGATGACAATCTCGGAAAAGGGTTTCGCGCCATCAAGATGAAGGTCGGCCGCGCCAACCTGTACGAGGATGTGGAGCGGGTGAAGGCCATGCGCGAGCATCTTGGCGCAGGCTTCCCGCTGATGGTGGACGCGAACATGAAGTGGAGCGTCGATGGCGCCATCCGGGCCGCGCGCGCATTCCGGCCCTTCGACCTCACCTGGCTCGAGGAGCCGACCATTCCCGACGATCCGGCAGGCCATGCCCGTATCGTGCGCGAGGGCGGGCTGCCGATCGCAGCCGGCGAGAACCTGCGCACTCTGTGGGAGTTCAAGCTCTACGTGGCAGGCGGCGCGGTCACCTATCCCGAGCCGGACGTCACCAATTGCGGCGGCGTCACCCCGTTTATGAAGATCGCCCATCTGGCGGAGGCCTTCAACCTGCCAGTCACCAGCCATGGCGCCCATGACGTGACCGTGCACCTCCTCGCTGCCTGCCCCAACCGTTCCTACCTCGAAGCTCACGGCTTTGGGCTTGAGCGCTACATCGCCGAGCCCTTGCAGATTCAGGATGGCTTCGCGCTGGCGCCGGATCGCCCCGGCCATGGCATTGCCTTCGATTGGAGCGGTCTCGACAAGATCAGGGCCTGAGGCATCGAAGATCCTCCGGCGCACGTGAAGCAGGATGCAGGAATGAAAGAGCGTTTCGACTACATCGTCGTGGGCGGCGGGTCTTCCGGTTCCGTGGCCGCCGCGAGGCTCGTCAACGAAGGCAGGCGCGTGCTGCTGCTCGAGGGCGGCTATTCCCATCGCCATCCACTCCTCGACATGCCGCCGGGAATCTTCAAGATGATCAACGGCAGCAAGTACATGCGCTATCACCAGACGGTTCCACAGGAGCATCTGGACGGGCGCGTGCACGACATCCCGCAAGCCAACGTTCTCGGCGGAGGCTCCTCTGTCAATGCACAGGTTTATATGCGCGGCCGCCCGTCCGATTACGACGAATGGCACGAGGCGCTGCATGGGGAGAACGACTATCCCGGCTGGAGTTGGGCCGACGTTCTGCCCCACTTCCGCACCATGGAAGGTAACAACAGGTTCTACAACGATTTGCATGGCGCCGACGGGCCATTGCTGGTGTCGGATCCCGGTCACATCAACGACATGTCGCGCTGGTTCGTGCAGGCCGTGCAGGCCTTGGGCGAGCCTTTCAACCCCGACTTTAATGGCCCCAAGCAGCGCGGCGTCGGCTTCTATCAGTTCATGAACCGGCGCGGCCGGCGCAGCAGCGCGGCCTATGCCTTCCTGGCGCCACTCGCCGACAATCCGAACCTCGTCATCCGGTTGCAGTCGCGGGTGAGAAAGATCGAGATCGAGAGCGGGCGCGCCGTCGGTGTTACCTATCGCGATGCCAAGGGTTCGGACCACCAAGTCTATGCGGACGGCGAGGTGATTCTTGCATCCGGCGCCCTCGTCACGCCCCAACTTCTCATGCTCTCAGGCATCGGCCCAGCCGATCAACTGCGGGAGAACGGCATTCCCTGCATCGCCGATCTTCCCGGCATCGGCGAGAACCTCATCGACCACCCGGAGGTGCCGCTGATCGCGAAAGCTAACGGACCCTATGGCTATTACAAGCAGGGTGTCGGCTGGCGCATGCTGCTCAACGGCATTCACTTCCGGCTGTTCGGCTCCGGCCCGATCCTCTCGGCAGGCGTCGAGGCCGGCGCCTTCGTGAACCCGGCCGATCCCGAGGCCGAGCCGACGATCCAGGCCTTCTGCGTCCCGATCGTCTATTTGGATCGGGACACTCTCAATCTTGTCGAGGACACCTATGGACTGACGATCACCACCGTCGTGGTGAAGCCCAAATCCCGTGGTTATGTCCGCCTGCGCTCAGCAAACCCGGATGATATGCCCCTCGTCTCGCCCAATCTGCTGAGCCATCCTGACGATGCTCGGGCAATGATTGATGGGCAGCGATTCTTCCTCCGTGCCTTCCAGACCACGCCGCTCGCCGAGCGGATCGAGCGCATCTCCATCCCCGACCCGAACGATCTCAGCGACGAGACGATCATGAAGCACTGCCGCCGCTTCGTGAAAACGAA
>JAESFL010000190.1_pt1 | contig 54398 bp, 42 predicted proteins | sample 9269401 | NCBI WGS metagenome assembly JAESFL01 (sample SAMN14506025, study PRJNA617098) | algae metagenome | isolation source: Gloeocapsa sp. UFS-A4-WI-NPMV-4B04 and co-occurring heterotrophs from desert... | place: USA: Utah | collected 2006-10-01 | reverse complement strand
TGGCGACCCTGGAGGAGGTGCCGCAGGTCCAGATCTTCGCGACCGATCTCGACGGTCGGGCGCTCGCGGCGGCGCGGGCGGCGCGCTACGCGGAATCGGTCGTGCGCGACGTCAGCCCCGAGCGGCTGGCGCGCTGGTTCGTGCGGGAGGGCAACACCTACTGCATCGTCAAGGAAGTGCGGGAGATGTGCATCTTCTCCCAGCACAGCATCATCAAGGACCCGCCCTTCTCCCGCCTCGACCTCGTCTCCTGCCGCAACCTGCTGATCTACCTCGATGCCGAGCTGCAGAGCCGCGTCATCCCGGTCTTCCACTTCGCCTTGAGACCGGAAGGCGTGCTGTTCCTCGGCAATTCCGAGAACGTCTCGCGCCACACCAACCTGTTTGCGCCGATCGAGCAGCGCTCGCGCATCTTCCGCCGCCTGGAGACGCATAGCCGGATCCTGCCCGACTTCCCCTTCGCCGTGTCGTCCCCGCGCTTCGAGCATCGGCAGGCGGCGAGCCTGCCCGCCCGTGCGGTCGAGCCCTCGCTGGCCCAGCGGGCCGAGCGCTTCGTGGAGCGCTACACGCCGGCCTACGTGATCGTGGACGAGACCCACACGGTGCTGCACTTCTCCGGCCGGACCGGGCGCTACATCGATCCGGCCGGGGGGGCGGCCTCGCTCAACCTCTTGCAACTGGTGCATCCCGACCTGCGCCTCGACCTGCGCTCGGCCCTCGTGCGCGCATCCGAGGAAGGGCGGACGGCCCATCTCCCCAACCGGCGGATCGAGTTGGACGGGCAGGCGCTCCTGGTCGATCTCGTGGTCGAGCCGGTGAAGGACACCGCCAGCCCCGTCCGGCACTTCTTCGTGCTGTTCAAGGACGGGGGGACGGCCGCCGCCGATGCGGAGATCGCCTCGGCCTCGTCGCAGGATCAGCGCGACCGCATCCGGCAGCTCGAAACGGAGCTGCGCGAGAACAAGGACCGGCTGCAGGCCATCGCCGAGGAAGCGGAGAGCACGAACGAGGAGTTGAAGGCCTCCAACGAGGAGTACCAGTCGCTCAACGAGGAGCTGCAATCGGCCAACGAGGAGCTTCAGACCTCGAAGGAAGAGCTGCAATCGGTCAACGAGGAGCTGACCACCGTCAACGGCGAGCTCGGCCTGCGGGTGCAGGAACTCGGCCGCACCAACAGCGACCTCAAGAACTTCCTCGAAAGCACGCAGATCGCCACCGTCTTCCTCGACAACGACTTGCGGGTCATGCGCTTCACGCCGGCCTCGGCGGAGCTGTTCCACCTCGTCGAGTCGGATGCGGGCCGGCCCATCGCCCACATCAAGTCGCGCATCGCGTACGAGGAGCTGCACGAGGATGCCCGCCGTGTCCTGCGCACCCTCAACAGCTCCGAGCGCGAGATCGAGAACCCGCAGACGGGGACCCGCTTCATGGTCCGCGTCCTGCCCTATCGCAGCGTCGACAACTTCATCGCCGGCGTCGTCATCACCTTCGTCGACATCACCGCGCGCAAGCAGGCCGAGGCGGCGCTCCGCGAGAGCGAGGAGCGCTTCCGCCAGTTCGCCGACGCCTCCTCGGACGTGCTCTGGATCCGCAACGCGCAGACGCTGGAATTCGAGTATGCCGGCCCGTCCTTCGAGACACTGTACGGTGCCGTCCCCGGCAAGTCCGGTCAGAACCCCCTGCGATCCTGGCTGAAGCTCATCGTGGGGGCCGACCGTCGGGAGGTGATCGACACCTTCCGCCAAGTGCGGGCGGGCGGGCGCGTGTCCCACATCTTCCGCATCCGCCGGCCGAGCGACGGCGAGGAGCGGTGGCTGGCGAATACCAACTTCCCGCTCTTCGACGAGAAGGGACAGGTGCACCGCATCGGCGGCATCACCTCCGACGTCACCGACGCCAAGCTGGCCACCGAGCGTCAGGACGTGCTGGTCAAGGAGCTGCAGCACCGCTCGCGCAACCTCCTCGGCGTCGTCACCTCGCTCGCGACCCGCACCGTCGGCCAGGGGGCGCCGGTCGAGAATTTCACCACGCGGCTGAACGCCCTAGGGCGGGCCCAGGCCCTGCTCAGCCGGTCGGGCAACGACACCGTCGAGGTCAGCGCCCTCGTGCATGCGGAGCTGTCGGCCTATACCAGCGCCTCCCCGAAGCGCATCACGATCTCAGGCCCGAAGGTGCTGCTGACCTCGGAGCAGGTGCAGAACTTCGCCCTGGCGCTGCACGAGCTGACCACCAACGCCGTCAAGTACGGCGCCCTGCGGGACGATGCGGGTCGTCTCTCCGTGACCTGGGAGCGCGTTTACAACAACAGCCACGGCAAGCGCTTGGCGCTGAGCTGGATCGAGAGCGACATCCGCGTCGAGCCGCAATTCCTGAGCCGGCGCGGCTACGGGCGCGAACTGATCGAGAACGCGCTCGCCTATGCCCTGAAGGGGCAGACCGGATACGTGCTCGACCTCGACGGCGTGCGCTGCCGGATCGAACTGCCGCTGAAGTAATCCGGGACAGAAGTAACCTGGGAAAGTTCGCCGCATCGGCGATCGGGATAGGTTTCGGCGGCATCTTGCTGCCGGAGCCGTGATGACCTCGCCGACCCTTCCCCTGTCCGGTCGCCGCATCCTCGTGGTCGAGGACGAGTACCTCATCGCCATCGAGATGGAGCGATGGCTTCAGGAAGCCGGAGCCGAGGTCGCCGGTCCGGTGTCGGACACCGAGCGGGCGCTGGCCCTCATCGAAACGGAAGCGCTCGATGCGGCCGTGCTCGACGTCCACCTCAACGGCGAGCCGGCCTACGTCGTCGCCGACCGCCTCACCGAGCGCGGCGTGCCCTACCTGTTCGCCACCGGCGAAGTCAGGATCGCCGAGGGCTCGGATTACCGCTCGCACGCCGTTCTGGGCAAACCCATCCTCGACGAAGAATTGCTGCGGGCCGTGAGCCGCCTCATCGCCCACTGATCCGGCTTCCGGATCATCGGCCCGCGACGCACCGGCTTGCACCGACTTGCGGTGTCACCCGCCGGGATGCGAAGCTGCCGGTTGCGGACCGTGTCCGCCGCCCGACCGGGGCCCGCCCCTCCGCGCGTCGAACGGCCGGAGCGCCGGGCGCGCGTCGCACGGACTCGACACCCCGGAGGCGATCCTGGACTGACCGGCGAGGTGAAGCCCGATGACCGAACCATGGGCGAGCGCCGCGCTCGCGAAGGTCGAACGGACCGCGCAACTGGCCTCGGAAATCCGCACGATCGTCGAGCGCACGAAGCTCATCATCGCCACTTCGCGGGAGATCCTCTCGGCGAACGGCGCGCCGGATGCGTCAGGGCGCCCCCCGCGCCCGCGCCAGCCGGAGACGCCGCCGGCGGACGCACTCTGTGCCGCCTTCGACGCGCTGCTCGAAGCGGCGCGCCAAGCCGAGGAGGCGGGTGATCCCGAGCTGTTCGCCCTCGTCGAGCGGGCCCTGTACCAGGCCGGCGACCGGATCGAACGGACGGCCTCGGCCCTCGCTCGCCGCGGGCCGCCCGTGCAGTAGGACCCGATCAGGCGAGGCCGCGGGCGCGCCGCCACGCCCGGAGCGCGCGCAGGCGCTCCTCGTAGGCGAGACGGAGGGCGGTGTCGGGTTCGCCCTTCATCTCGGGCGGCGTCAACGATTCCTCGGCGATGGGCGTGCCGAGCTGCCGGGCGACCTCGTGACGCCAGCAGGCATCGGCGACCGCGAACTCGAGATCGGTGCGAATCGTGTCTTCGTCGTCCATCCGGCGACTTCTCGTGCAGCGAAGCGGGAGATTGTGATCGTTCCCTCTCCGGAAGTGATCATCCTAGCCCATCTCGCGCCCCGGTTCGAGACGGGGCGCGCGGCGCGTTGATCGAGGCGGCGGAGAGCGAACGCGCCGCGCCCCAGCTCTCCGTACCGCCGGGGATCACCCCGCACGACCCCGATGAGATCCCTGGCCCAGTCAGGGCTGGGCGCCGCCGGCCTCAGGACAGCGCGTGAAGGCGCTCAGAGACACCCGCGCGACCGCCCTCAAGGCGTCGCGGTCGGCGCCCGACGAGGCCAGGACGCCCATGCCGGAGGCGACCGTCGAGAGAAAGCGAGCCAGGGCCGCCGGATCGGCCTCCGGCGCGAGGTCGCCGTCCCGCTGGGCCTGGGCGAACCGCGCGCGCAGGTCCGCCTCGGTCTGCCCGCGCCGGGAGGCCAGCTCGAAGGGGATGTTCTCCGAGCCCTCGCCGCAGGCGAGCCCACCCTGGACCAGGAGGCAGCCGGGTGGGTTGGCAGGATCGGTGTGGCTCTCGGCGATGCTCGACAGGAAGCGCTCGGCCACCTCGCGGGCGGTCGCTCCGGCGAGCACGTGGCGCATGTGCTCGCAGCGCCGCTGCGCGTAGCGGTCGAGGGCGGCCTTCAGCAGCCCCTCCTTGCTGCCGAAGGCCGCGTAGAGGGAGGGCGCCTTGATGCCCATCGCCTTCGTCAGCATGGCGAGGCTCGCGCCGTCGTAGCCGTGGCGCCAGAACACCTCCATCGCCTCGTCGAGGGCCTTGTCCGTGTCGAAGGACCGGGGCCGCCCCATCACCATCGTCCGCGGGCTCCAAATTTCGTATCGAAGTTTTGTATCGAGTGGTAGATAAGTCTCTTGACGCGCGGCGTCCATGCCGACATGTGTAGCGAACTCTACAGATGTCGGAGCCGCTCGTGGATCCTCAGCGTGGCACCTCTTTAGGCCGTTTTCTGCTCCGGCGCAGCGTCGGGGTCGGTCTCGCGCTCTCCCTCCTGGGAGGCGCCGCCTGGCTCGCGGTGCCGGCCTCGGTGTGGCGCGCCGCACCCGCTCAGGCCGCAGCGCCGCAGGACGAGCCGGCGATGCCGGCCGCCGTCGCCACGGTCGAGCCGCGCGACATGATCCTGTGGGACGCGTTCTCCGGCCGCCTGGAGGCGGTCGACCGCATCGAGGTGCGAGCCCGCGTCGGCGGCGCGGTCCAGGCCACGCATTTCGTCGAGGGTGAGTTGGTCAAGCCCGGTGACCTCCTCGTGACCATCGATCCTGCGCCCTACGCGGCCGAGGTCCAGCGCCTGGAGGCCCAGGTGGCGGGCGCCGAGGCGCGGGTCGCCCTGACGTCGAGCGACCTCGAGCGCGGGCAGCAATTGTCGGATCGGCACATCGTCACGGCCCGCGACCTCGACGTGCGCGCCAACGCCTTCAAGGAGGCGAAGGCGACCCTGGAGGGTGCGAAGGCGGCGCTGGCGGCGGCGCGGCTCAATCTCAGCTACACGGAAGTGCGGGCGGCGGTGGGCGGACGCGTCGGCCGCCGCGAGATCACGCCGGGCAACCTCGTCGCGACGGGCGCCGGCGCTGCGGTGCTGACGACCCTCGTCTCGGTCGATCCGGTCTATGCCAGCTTCGACGCCGACGAGACCGTCATCCTGAAGGCGCTGGCCTCGATCGCCGAGCCGTCGGGCGGCCGCGGCCGGCTCGCGCGGATTCCGGTCGAGATGATCACGGCCGACGGCGCGCGCGCCCAGGGCAGCCTGCAGTTCATCGACAACAAGGTTGATGCCCGCAGCGGCACGGTCCGCGTCCGCGCGACCTTCGCCAACGGCGACGGCCGCCTGATCCCGGGCCAGTTCGCGCGGATGCGGCTGGGCCAGGCCGTGCCCGAATCCCTCCTGCTCGTCGATGAGCGCGCCATCGGCACCGACCAGGACAAGCGCTTCGTCCTCGTGGTGGGGGCGGACAGCCGGGCCGAGTTCCGCGCCGTCACCCTCGGCCGGGCCGTCGACGGCCTGCGGGTCGTGACCTCCGGCCTGTCCGGCGGCGAGCGCATCGTGGTCAACGGGCTGCAGCGCATCCGCCCCGGCACGCGCATCAGCCCCGAGCCGGTCCGGATGGGCGCCCGGCCTCAGGATTCTTCGCCCCTGACGGGCAAGCTCGCGCAGCGGTGAGACGCTCGCGCAACGCTAAAACGGTCGCGCAGCGCTGAAAAACCTCGCGCAGCGCTGACACCGCTTCGCTCTCCCCCACCCAAAACCGCCCGGCGGCAACGCCGTGACCGGCAGCCCCGTCGGCTGCGCGGGCGGTCACCTCACGCCCCGTCTTCCCCGAGGGTCGGCATGAATCTCTCCAAGTTCTTCATCGACCGGCCGATCTTCGCGGGCGTGCTCTCGGTGCTCATCTTCGTCGGCGGGCTGCTCTCGCTCTTCGCGATGCCGATCTCGGAATACCCGGACGTCGTGCCGCCCTCGGTCGTCGTGCGCGCGACTTTCCCCGGCGCCAACCCCAAGGTCATCATCGAGACCGTGGCGACGCCGATCGAGGAGCAGATCAACGGCGTCGAGGGCATGCTCTACATGTCGAGCCAAGCCACGACCGACGGCGTGATGGTGCTGACCGTCACCTTCCGGCTCGGCACCGATCCCGACAAGGCGCAGCAGCTCGTCCAGAACCGTGTCTCGCAGGCCGAGCCGCGGCTGCCGGCGATCGTGCGCCAGCTCGGCATCGTCACGGTGAAGTCCTCGCCCGATCTCACCATGGTCGTGCACCTCGTCTCGCCCAACGGGCGCTACGACATGACGTATCTGCGCAACTACGCGGTTCTGAACATCAAGGACCGCCTCGCCCGCCTCGACGGCGTCGGTCAGGTCCAGCTCTTCGGCTCCGGCGACTACGCCATGCGCATCTGGCTCGATCCGCAGAAGGTCGCGGAGCACGGCCTGTCCGCCGGCGACGTGGTGCGCGAGATCCAGGCCCAGAATGTCGAGGCGGCGGCCGGCGTCATCGGCGCCTCGCCGGCAGTGCCGGGGCTCGACCTGCAATTATCGCTCAACGCGGAAGGGCGCCTCGCAAACGAGGAGCAGTTCGGCGACATCGTCGTCAAGACCGGCGAGAACGGCGAGATCACGCGGCTGCGCGACCTCGCGCGGATCGAACTCGGCGCCTCCGACTACGCGCTGCGCTCGCTTCTCGACAACAAGTCGGCGGTGGCGATCCCGATCTCGCAATCGCCCGGCTCGAACGCGATCCGGATCTCGGATCAGGTCCGCCAGACCATGGCCGAGATCAAGCGGACCATGCCGGAGGGGGTCGATTACCAGATCGTCTACGATCCGACGCAGTTCGTGCGCGCCTCGATCGAGGCGGTGATCCACACGCTGCTGGAGGCGGTCGCCCTCGTCGTCCTCGTGGTGATTCTGTTCCTGCAGACGTGGCGGGCCTCGATCATCCCGCTTCTCGCCGTGCCGGTCTCCATCGTCGGCACCTTCGCGGTGATGCACGCCTTCGGCTTCTCCATCAACGCGCTGAGCCTGTTCGGTCTCGTGCTCGCCATCGGCATCGTCGTCGACGACGCCATCGTCGTGGTCGAGAACGTCGAGCGCAACATCGAGGCCGGGCTCTCGCCGCGCGACGCGAGCTATCAGGCGATGCGCGAGGTCTCCGGGCCGATCATCGCCATCGCCCTCGTGCTCGTCGCGGTCTTCGTGCCGCTCGCCTTCATCAGCGGGCTGACGGGCCAGTTCTACAAGCAGTTCGCGCTCACCATCGCGATCTCGACGGTGATCTCGGCGATCAACTCGCTGACCCTCTCCCCAGCCCTCTCCGCGCTTCTGCTCAAGGACCATCACGCCCCGAAGGACCGGCTGACCCGCATGCTCGACAGGCTGCTCGGCTGGTTCTTCCGGCGGTTCAACCGCGCCTTCGGGCGGGCCTCGGACGGCTACGGGCGCGGCGTCAGCGCCGTCGTCACGCGAAAGGGCGCGATGATGGTGCTCTACCTCGTGCTCGTCGGGGTGACCGCGCTGCTGTTCCAGAGGATCCCCGGCGGCTTCGTGCCGGGTCAGGACAAGCAGTACCTCGTCGGCTTCGCGCAACTGCCCGACGGCGCCACCCTCGACCGGACGGAGGAGGTGATCCGCCGCATGAGCGAGATCGCGCTCAAGGAGCCCGGCGTCGAGAGTGCAGTGGCCTTCCCCGGCCTGTCGATCAACGGCTTCACCAACTCCTCGAATTCGGGGATCGTGTTCTCAACCCTGAAGCCGTTCGCGGAGCGTCAAGGACCGGGCTTGAGCGGGGCGGCGATCGCGCAGTCGCTCAACAAGAAGTTCGCCGCGATCCCCGAGGCGTTCATCGCGATGTTCCCGCCTCCGCCCGTCAACGGGCTCGGGACCATCGGCGGCTTCAAGCTGCAGATCGAGGACCGGGCCGGCCTCGGCTACGAGGCGCTGAACGAGGCCACCAAGGCCTTCATGGCCAAGGCAGCCCAGGCGCCGGAACTCGCCGGCCTGTTCTCCAGCTTCCAGATGAACGTGCCGCAGCTCTTCGCCGACCTCGACCAGACCAAGGCGCGCCAGCTCCGCATCCCGGTCACGGACGTGTTCGACACGCTGCAAATCTATCTCGGCTCGCTCTACGTCAACGACTTCAACCGGTTCGGCCGCACCTACTCGGTCCGCGTCCAGGCCGACGCGCCGTTCCGGGCGCGCTCCGACGATGTCGGGCAGCTCAAGGTCCGCGCCGGCTCCGGCGAGATGGTGCCGCTCTCGGCCCTGCTGCGCGTGCGCCAGACCGCAGGGCCGGAGCGGGCCATGCGCTACAACGGCTTTCTGTCCGCCGACATCAACGCGGGCGCGGCCCCCGGCTACTCGTCGGGGCAGGCGCAGGAAGCAGCGGCCCGCATCGCCGCCGAGACCCTGCCGCGGGGCTTTGCCTTCGAGTGGACCGACCTGACCTACCAGGAATTCATTGCCGGCAATTCCGGGATCTGGGTCTTCCCGCTGGCCCTGCTGCTCGTCTTCCTCGTGCTGGCGGCGCAGTACGAGAGCCTCACCCTGCCGCTGGCCATCCTGATGATCGTGCCGATGGGGTTGCTCGCGGCGATGTTCGGGGTCTGGCTGTCGGCGGGCGACAACAACGTCTTCACGCAGATCGGCCTGATCGTGCTCGTCGGCCTCTCGGCCAAGAACGCGATCCTGATCGTGGAATTCGCACGCGAGCTGGAATTTTCAGGCCGCACCCCGCTCCAGGCGGCGATCGAGGCGAGCCGCCTGCGGCTGCGCCCGATTCTGATGACGTCGCTGGCCTTCATCATGGGCGTTCTGCCGCTGGTGACCGCGACCGGGGCCGGAGCGGAGATGCGCAACGCCATGGGCGTCGCGGTGTTCTCCGGCATGATCGGCGTCACCGCCTTCGGCCTGTTCCTGACGCCGGTCTTCTACGTGCTGCTGCGCCGCATGGCCGGCAACCGTCCGCTCAAGCAGCATGGCGGCGCGGCCCATCCGGACGACATGGCCCGCGCCGCATGACGGGCGAGGTGTTTCGGGGCCCGCATCATCCGAGGGTCGGGGTCCCGTCTCGGAATCGGCTTCACGCCAGCATCGCAAGGCGAAGCCGAAGCGATCGACCGGCGCCCCGATCGGCGCCGCTCAGAAGCCGCTGCGCACGCGCAGATGCGTGTGGGTGTGGTTCGATGCGAACCCCTCGTCGTGCGAATGCGCGGAGGTGTCCTCACCGATGGGAATCAGGTTGAGCGTGCCGTGCATGACGCCGCGTTCGAGAAATAGCTTCTCCGCGTAGGAAGACACGTCGCCGACCGGGCCGCGCATCAGCGTCACGTCGATCGAGGTCGAGTGATCGATCGGGATCGACAGGGAGGCGACTGCCTGATCGTGACGGTCGAGGCGCCCCTGCGGCACCCGCGCCGCGAGGTTCCGCACCGACTGGTCGATCGTGTAGCTGACGACGCCGAAGCACGGCGCATCGGCCGGCGCTCCGGGACGCGCGGACAGGCCGCGCCGCACGAGGTCGCGGACGGCTTCCGACCGGCTGCCCGCGCCGGTGCTGTCCATGTAGGCATCGAGCGCCGCCGCCAGTTCGTCGTCGATGGCGATGGTCGTGCGCTGCATGGCGATCCTCCCCTCCTCTCCGCGATGACGAAGCTGTCCTATCGCCGGTTGCCCGACAAGCGGGCGCGGCGCTTCGTGTCTCTTCCTCAATCGCTCGCGACGTCCGCGGCATCGTCCGATCCGCCGGCCTGCCGGTCGCTGCCGAGCGAGTAGACTTGGTAGGGTTTTCCATCGGCGCCGGGCGAGCGGTAGAGATAGGGCTGCCCCCACGGGTCGGTCAGGCCGCGGCTGTCGCGGATGTAGGGACCGCGCCAGCCGGGCCCGGTCGGCTGGACGAGGCCCTGAAGGCCCTGCTGGGCCGTCGGGTAGGCGCCGTTGTCGAGGTAGTAGAGCTCGACCGCCTGAGCGATGTTCTTGACCTGGATGCGCGCCGTCTCGCCCTTGGCGCGGCCGAGATAGCCGATCACCTGCGGCGTCACCATCGTGGCGATCATGCCGATGATCGCCAGCACGACGAGAAGCTCGACCAGCGAGAAGCCGGCTTCGGCCGAACGGGGACAGGCGTCGTCCCGCTCGCAACCCTGCTCTGGGTGAGACATCGCCGTCGCCGTCCGCATCGTGAAGTGATGGGTGCACGGTGGGGCGCGAAGCCTAAGAATCCCCTGCGGGCACCGGACTCCGCGGCGCTTTGGACCGGGATTCACCGGAATTTTTTGATCTTTGTTATGCTCCCCGTGCGACCGTCCCGGAACAGAACCGGCAGGAATCGGCCCGCCGGCGGCTCCTGGGGCGGTCATGCGCGAGCCTGATGTCATCTCGAACCTCCGGCGCGCGGTACCGGCTCTGCTCGTCGTGCTCGCGGCGGTTCTGTTCGCGTTTCAAGGGCCGGCCGCCGCGGCGGCGCAGGCCGCGCCCGAGGCGCTTCTGAGCCTGCCGATGCCGGCGCCGCTGCCGTCCGTCCGGCTGCTCACGATCTTGGTCGGCCTCCACCTCCTCGGCCTGTGCTTCGGCCTCGGCGGGGCGACAATGCTCGATTTCTGGATCCTGCGCTGGATGCGCTGGGGTGGCCTGCCGAACGAGATCGCGCGCACCTTCCTGTTCGTCAGCAAGGTGGTGAGCGTCGGGCTCGCCCTGCTCTGGGTCTCCGGCCTTGGATTCCTGGCCGTCTATGCGTTCGAGACGCCCGAGAAGCTCTCGAACCCGAAGCTCGTCGCCAAGGTCATGGTGGTCGCGGTGCTGACGCTGAACGGATGGCTGATCCATGCCCTCGTCCTGCCGGGCGTGCTGCGCGACGTGAGCCGGCCGATGTTCGACGGCGTGTCGCGCCTGCGCACCGGGGTCTTCCTGATCTCGGGGGCGGTCTCGGGCGTCTCGTGGTACACGGCCTTCGCGCTGGGCCTGATGCGCGAGCTGAACGGGCGCGTCGCGGCGGGCCTCCTGCTGGCGCTCTGGCTTGCCGCCATGGTCGCCGCCGGGCTCGCGGCCTACGCCTTCTGGCAGTTCCTGCGTCGTCGCAGCCTCGATGCGCGGATCGAGGCTGCCGAGGAGGCCCCCGTCTCCGCCATCCCGTCATGGCCCGCGCTCATGCGCCGGATCCGCGCGCGGATCGGCCGGGCACGCCCGGTCGTGGCATCACCGGGAACCTTCCCTGTCGCCCCTGAAACCGCTCCGCTCGCGTCATCGGCCGTGGAGCTGCGCGCGCCCGACCGCGACGGCAGGGAGGCCTTCGCGCCGCATCCGATGCGGGCGATTCCGCTGGGAATGACCTGCGTGCGCGAGAGCCGGGTGGCCGCCCTCAGGGCGCGGCTGAGCGCGATCTGAGGCCATGGATCTCGGCGACCCGGCCGTCGCGGCGCTGCTGCCCCTCACCCTCGCGGTGAGCCTGATCGACCTGCGCCGCCGCATCATTCCCGACGGGCTGAACCTCGCGCTGCTCGTCCTCGGCGTCGGGTTCGCCGCGCTCCACGGTCCGGCGCTGGCGGCGGCCGGGGCGAGCCTGATCCAGGCGGCCTGCGCGTTCCTGCTGCTCTGGGCCTTGCGCGCCGCCTATGCCCGGCTGCGCGGACGCACGGGGTTGGGTTTGGGCGATGTGAAGTTCATCGCCGCCGCCACCGCCTGGATTGGCTTGGCCGGCCTGCCGCTGCTGCTCCTCGTCGCCAGCACCAGCGCGCTGGCGGTGCTCGGCCTCGCCGCCCTGGCCGGGACGCGGATAGGCCCGGCCTTCCGCCTGCCCTTCGGGCCGTTCCTGGCGCTTGGGCTGCACGCGGTGCTGTGGGCCGGCGCCCCCGGCTGAGGGCTTCGCCGGGCCGGCCCCGGATCACTGCACGAGCTGGCCGACGCTCATGATCGCGCCCATGACCGAGAGGATCAGCCCGCCGATCAGACCGCCGATGGTCACGGTGACCAGCGGCGTGAGCAGCGCGAGCAGACGATCGATGCGCTGGCGCGTCTGAGTCTCGTGCATCTCGGCGGCGTGGAGGAGAACGGGGCCGAGGCGGTTCACCTGCTCGCCGCTGGCGATGAGGTTGAGGGTCGAGGGCGCGTGCGGCTTCAGGCCGGCGAGACCCGAGGCGAGGCTGCCGCCCTCGGTGAGCCGGCGGCCGGCCTCGTCGAGGGCTTGGCGGAACACGCGGTTGCCCGCGAGCGGGCGGGTCGCGGCGACCGCATCCGGGATCGGCACCTCGGCGCAGAGCAGCGTTCCGAGCACCCGGCAGATGCGCCCGAGCTCGATGCCCGCCACGATCTCGCGCACCAGCGGCAGGCGCAAAGCCAGCCGCCCGCGGGCGGCGGCGAACCCCGGCTCGCGCCAGATCCGGGCGAGTCCGAGGCCGAGGAGCGCGGCGGCCCCGAGCATCACCGGCCAGCCGGCGCTGATCGTATCGCCGAGCGCCGCGGCGGCGCGGATGGCGAGGGGCGGCGCCTGGCCGCTGCCCTCGAACAAAGGCGTGAGCGCCGGCACCAGCACGACGACGATCATCACCAGCGTCCCGATCGCCATCAGTACCAGCAGGGCCGGGTAGACCATCGCCGAGGTGAGATGACGGCGCACCGCGTCGCGCCGCTCGATCGAGTCGGTGAGCGAGCCGATCACCGCCTCGAGCGTGCCGGTCGCCTCGCCGGCCCGGACGATGTCGACCATGTCGCGGGAGAAGGCCTGCGGGTGGGCCGCCAGCGCCCGCGACAGCGAGGCGCCGGCGATGACCCGCTCCAGAATGTCGGCCAGCACGGGTTTGAGCGCGACGGAGGCCTGCCGCTCGACGAGCCGCAGCGCTCGATCGACGGTGAGCCCGGCCCCGATCAGGGTGCCGAACTCGCGCAGGAAAGCGAGCCGCGCCGCGTCGTTGACTCGGTCGCGCCCGAACAGGTCGCGTGTCCAGATCGAGGCCGAGGCGGCGGGCTCGATGGCGAAGACCTGGAGCCCGTCGGCCCGCAACTGCGCCACCGCGCGCTGGCGGCTGTCGGCCTCGATCCGGCCGGCGCGAGCGCTGCCGTCGGCGGCGTACGCCTGGTAGGCGAAGCGCGGCATCAGATCTGGCCCTCCAGCACGCGGGCGATCTCGTCGAGGGTGGTGTCGCCGGCGGTCACGCGCGCCCGGCCGCTCTCGACGAGGCTCGCCATCCCGGCCGCGCGAGCGTGCGCGGCGATGGCGCCCTCCCCGGCCCCCGACGCGATCAGCCCGCGCAACGCGCCGTCGAGCGGCATGATCTCGGACACGACCATGCGCCCGCGATAGCCGGTGCCGTTGCAGGCCGCACAGCCGCAGGCCCGCTTGAGGCTCAAGGGGGAGCCCGGCGCCACTCCGAGGCGCAGGCGCTCCTGATCGGTGGCGGGCGCGGGCGTGGCGCAGGCGGCGCAGAGCCGGCGCACGAGGCGCTGGGCGATGACGCCGTTGAGCGTCGCGGCGATGAGGTAGGGCTCGACGCCCATATCCATCAGCCGGGTGACCGTGGCGGGGGCGGAGTTGGTGTGCAGCGTCGAGACCACGAGGTGGCCGGTGAGCGAGGCCTGCACCGCGATGCGGGCGGTCTCGCCGTCGCGGATCTCGCCGACCATCACCACGTCCGGGTCCTGGCGCAGGATCGAGCGGAGGGCGGCGGCGAAGTCGAGACCGATGCCGGGATGGGCCTGCACCTGATTGACGCCGGCCATCCGGTACTCGACCGGGTCCTCCACCGTGACGACCTTGAGATGCGGGCCGTTGATGCGCCGAAGCGCCGCGTAGAGCGTGGTGGTCTTGCCCGAGCCGGTCGGGCCGGTGACGAGGACGAGGCCGTTGGGGCGGCTCGTCATCGCCTCGATCCGGGCGATGGCCGGCGCATCGAAGCCGAGGGAAGAGAAATCCTCGACCCGGCGCGACCCGTCGAGGATGCGCAGCACCACGCTCTCGCCGTGGGCGGTGGGCAGGGTCGAAACGCGGATATCGACCTCCTGGCCGCGGTCGGGCGCCTTCATGCGCCCGTCCTGCGGCAGGCGCCGCTCGGCGATGTTGAGCCCGGCCTGGATCTTGATGCGGGTGGTCAGCGCGAGCTGCATCGATTTGGCCAGCCGCTCGGCCTCGACCAGCACGCCGTCGACGCGGTAGCGCACCCGCATGTCGGCCTCCTCCGCTTCCAGGTGGATGTCGGAGGCCGACAATTCGAAGGCCTTTCGCACGAGCCTCGCGGAGAGGCGCACGATCGGGGCTTGGCTCGCTACGTCGGCGAGGCGGGCGAGGTCGTCGTCGAGAGCCCCGCCGTCGTCCTCCGAGGCCATATCGCCGTAAAGGGCGCGGTGGGCCCGCTCGAAGCTGCCGGGGCCGACGAGGCAGCACACGACGGTGCGGTCGGTCAGATGCGCCAGGGCGGCCGGAATGTCCGGATCGAACGCATCGACCAGGGCGACGACGAGGCGGCCGGGCGTCTCGGCGAGCGGCAGTACGCGGGCACGGGCGCAGTAATCGGCGCCGATCAGCTCGGGCAGGACCGGCGCAGGCGGGAAGTCCGTTTCCTGCAGCACGTCGAGGCCGGTCGCCTCCGAGAGGGCAGCGACCAGGGCGGTTTCGTGGACGAGGCCGAGTTCGGCGAGCAGCACCGGCAGCGGCCGCTTGCCCGGCAGGTCGAGGGCGGCGAGCGCGCGCTCGTGCCCGGCCGCGTCGAGGAGACCCGTCGCGGCGAGCGCCTCGACGAAGGCGCGGGCGGTGTCCTGGCGGTCACGGCTCCGGCCGCGCTGGTCGGGCCGGATCCGCCGCGGACGGCTTTTCGAACCCCAGACGCTCAGCATGGTGCGGCCCCCGGCCCCGCTCGAGCGCGCCCGGGATGCAAGCCGTCCCGAGCCCGCGCCGGAGACGGGTCCTTTAAGCCGACGTAAACACCGCCCGTCTTAACAAGTCCTCTCGCGGCCAGCCGTCCGGGACCGTCCGATCCGTGAGTGCCATCGAAGCCCCCGCGCCGGGACGCGGCCCCTCCCCGCTCGGCATGGCCGGGCGCACAGCCCTGCGCGAAGGCTTCGACACCACGGCGCATTGGCTCGGCCTCGGCGAGATCCGGACCGACCGCGAGGACGCGCCCCTGACGATCCGGCTCGGCGCCCCCGGCGCGACCGACGTGGCGGTGATCGACCGGCGCGAGGCGGAGCCCCGCACGCACCGGCTCGATCCGGGGGCCGAGGATTTTTCCGCGCGCCTGAGCGCGATCCGGGGGGCTCAGACAGGGGTCGGCGCCAAGGTCCTGCTCGATCCCGCCCTTTGCTTCATCCGCTCGGTCAGCCTGCCGAGCGCCGCCCTGCCGCGGATGCGCGCGGTGCTGGCGCAGGAACTGGAGGCGGCCACGCCCTTCAAGCCGGAGAGCGTGCACAGCGATTGGTATGTCGAGAGCGAGGACGTGCCGGGCCGGATGCTTCGTGTCCGGCACGTCGTGGTCAAGAGAGGGCGGCTCGATCCGCTCCTCGCCGCTCTTGCCGAGGCCGGCATCGCCGCCGGCCCGGTCACGGTCGGGGCCGACGAGGCGCGCACCCTGCCGATCGATCTCCTGAGCGGGGGGCACCGTTCCCTCCGGGCCCTCGTCGGACCGGGCCGAGGCAACCTCGCGCTTCTGACGGGCGCGGCCCTGCTCCTCGTCGCCGCCTTCATCGGCTTTCGCGCCCATCAGGACGCGACGCTCAGCGCCCTCGACACGGCTTTTGCCGCCGCGCGCCGGGCCGCCGGACCGCCGGTACCGCCGACGGTTCAGGCCGGCACCGCTGCGATCCTGGCCCGCCGCGCGCCGCCGCTCGGCCGAACCTGGGATGCGCTCGCCGCGGCGCTGCCGGATTCCGCCTCGGCCACCGATCTGCGCCTCGATTCCGACGGCGCGCAACTGACGCTCTCCGTCACGGACGAGGCGGCGGCGCTCGCCGCTCTCGCTCGCGTGCCGGGGTTCGGCGCTCCGTTCCTCCAGGAATCCTCGTTGGGCCTGGAGGGGCGGCGCCGGCTCGTCGTGCTTCTGCCGCGCATCGATCGTGGGGCGCAGCGGTGAGGTTGCCGCCGCTTCCTCCGGCCCTGCGGGCGCCGCTTCTCGGCCTTGCCGCGCTCGGCCTCGTCGGCGTTCTTGCAGCGGGCCCCGTCTCGGGGGCGATCGAGGCGCAGCAGCAGATCGCCGCTTCCCGCGAGCGGCTCGCGCGGGCGCAGGCGGCGGCGCTCCGGCCGCCGCAGCGGGCGCCCCTCGTCGCGGCGGATGCGGACGCGCTGCTCGCTGCCTTTCGCGCCCGGCTCGAAACGCTCGCCGCGGAGCGGGCCGCGGTGATCGATGCGGCCACGGTCGAGCCGGACCCGGCCGAGCCGACCCTGCCGCGCCTGCGCGCCGACCTGCGCGGCACCGCCGAGGGGCTGTACGGCCTCCTGCATGCGCTCGAGACCGAGGCGCCGCTCATGGCCGTCGAGGAGGCGGATCTGGGCGTCGCGCGGGCCGCCGATGCCGAGATCGGCCGGCCGACGGTGATGCGCGCACGCCTGACCCTGCGCGGACTCCTGCCGCCGAAGCCGGAAGCGGGAGGGCGGGGGTGATGAAGCCGGTCACAGGGCTTGGCATGAGGACATCGATGAGGCCCTCGATGCGCCCGTCGCTCGATTCCTCCCTGCGGACCCTCGCCGCCACCGGCACCGGACCACGCCTCCTGTTCGCCGCGGCGGCGGCCGTGGCTAGCGCCGCCTTCGTCTGGCCGGCCCCCCTCGATCCGGTCCCGCCCCCGGCAGCCGCGATCGCTGCACCGCCCCGTCCCGGCGAGACCGGTCTGCTACGCCCCCTGTTCGATCCCGGCCGGCGCGACTGGACCGCGCGCGGCAGCCGCGACGCGGTGCTGGAGGGCGAGCCGCACCGGCCCGTCCTGACCGTGCGGGGCATCCTGCTCGACGGGACGGCGGCACGCGCGCTGATCGACGACGGCACGCCGGAGCAGACTTGGCTCGCCCCCGGCGAGGGCCGCGGCGGCTGGCGTGTCACGGCGATCACGGCCGACGGCGTGAGCGTCGATCAGGGCGGCCATCCCTTCACGGCCGCGTTCATGGGCCGGCCGGCGATCCTGCGCCCGCTGCCGCTCGCCCCGGCCCTGCGGCGCTGACGGGCCGAGCGAAGCCGCCGCGGGAAGTATGACTTATTCCTACCGCAAGTGCTATCATGGTCGGGAGGAGTGACCATGCCGAGGATCGAGAAGAGAACCATCAGCCTACCGTCCGAGCACACCGCGTTCATCGATGCAAAGGTGGCCTCGGGCGCCTACGCATCGACCAGCGAAGTGATCCGGGCAGGCTTGCGCGCGCTCAAGGAGCGGGACGAGGCGGTCGAGCGCTGGCTGAAGGACGAGGTCGCCCCCGTCTTCGACGCGATGGCGGCCGATCCGTCCCGCGGCATTCCGGCCGAGAGCGTGTTTGCCGATATCAGGGATCGTCATGCCAAGCACCTGCGCGATCCGAAGTGACGCGGCGGGCGCTCATCATCGCCCCGGAAGCGCGCGATGATCTCAACAGCCTCTATGACTGGATCGCGGGCGCGGCCTCATCGGAGGTGGCGCTCGAGTATATCGAGCGGATCGAGCGTCACCTGGGCGGCTTCGACATGGCGGCGGAGCGTGGCACCAGGCGGGACGACGTTCGGCCAGGGCTGCGAATCGCGGGCTTCGAGCGGCGCGTGACGATCGCCTTCACGGTCGAGCCGAAGCGGGTCACGATCCTGCGTATCCTGTACGGCGGCAGGGATTGGGAGCGCGATCTGTCGGCCAACGAGGAGGGCTGATGGGCCCGGCGGCTGTGGAGCGGCGGGTTCCCTGTTCGCCTCGACCTTCGACGGCAAAGTCAGCCTCTCGATCGACGTGGGTGATGACCAGGAGTCTCGTGAGGCGCTCTGAAACGACTCTGCGCTGATCAGTCGATCATCCGCCGCAGGATCCCCTCGGTGCCCGGCAGCGAGGCCGCCATCGGCGGCGGGGCCGGCACCGGCCGGATCGGCATCATCGCCTTGAGCTGCTGACGGAAATCCTCGGCGATGCGGTCGGCCTCCGCCGTTCCGCGGATCACCCTGGGCCGGATGAACACGATCAATTCCGTGCGCACGCGCTCGTCGATCCGGTTGCGGAAGGCCGGGCCGAGCACGGGCAGGTCGCCCAGGACCGGGACGATCTCGCTGCGGATCTGGGCCTTCTCCTGGACGAGGCCGCCGATGGCGAGGCTGCGCCCGTCGTTCACCGCGACGCTCGTCGCCAGCCGCCGCTGCCGGATGGTCGGCGAGTTGATGTCCGAGGTCGTCGTCTTCACCACGTCGCTGACCTCCTGGTTGATGTCGAGCACCACGAGGCCGTTCTTGTTCACCCGCGGCGTCACCGAGAGGATGACGCCGGTATCCTTCATCTCGATCTGGTTGAGGATCGGCGCGTTCGCCGACAGGGCGCTCTGGCCGGTCTGTTGTACGATCGGCACCTGATCGCCGACCTGCAGCTTGGCGGTGCGGTTGTCGAGCACGGTGATGTTGGGCGAGGAGATGACGTTGACCCGCGTCACGCCCTGCAGCGCGTTGAGCACGACGTTGAAGTCGGCGGCGTTGAGCAGATAGTTGAAGCCCGGCACGCCCCGCGCCGCGGCCTTGATGAGCGCGTCGGTGCCGGCGATGGACCCGTTGCCGAAGGTGTCCTTCTGGATGTTGTTGAACTGCGAGCGGCCGTTGTTCAGGAACCACTGTACACCGAAGCGCAGGTCGTTGTTGAGGGTCACCTCGGCGATCACGGTCTCCAGCAGCACCTGGGTCGGCATCGCATCGAGGCGGCCGAGGATGCGCAGGATCTTGTCGTACTGGTTGCGCGTGGCCGAGATGACGAGGCTGTTGTTGGCCTCGTCCGCCACGATGCCGATGGCGTCGCGCCGTCCATAGCCCCCGCCATAACCCCCGCCATAGCCGCCCATCGTGCCCGGATCGGCGCCGTAGCCCCCCGCAGATGGTGCCGCGCCGTAGGTCGAGGCGCCGCCTGCGGCACCCGGCGCGAGGCCGGCTCCGGCCTGCCCGAAGCCGTGACCGGACGAGGCCGAGCCCGCCGCAGATGCCCCCGCTCCGAACCCCGAACCTCCCGAGGGCTGGTTCGAGAAGGATTGCGCCGAGGCTTGGCTCCCCGAGGCCGCCCCTGCGCCAAGGGTCGACGGGTCGCCGTATCCGGCCGCCCCAATGCCCGTTCCGGACATGTCCGAGCCGATGCCGCCCCCGAAGCTGCCTGCCCCGAAGCTCCCTGCCCCGAGGCCCGCCCCTCCGAAACCCGCGGTTCCAATGCCGGTGCCGACCGGCATGCCGGTCTCGGCCGCGACGACGCCCTGGAGCACCTGCGCCAGTTCCTTGGCCGAGCGGTTCTGGATGCGGTAGACGAAGAGCTGTCGCTCCCGCTCGGCGGCGAGCGATTCCAGTTGCTCCAGCCAGGCGCGGGCACGGTCGAGATAGACCGCGCGCGAGCTGACCACGAGGATCGCGCTGAGCGCCTCGTTGGGCACGAACCGGATCATGTCGCCGGTCCCGGCGGCCTCCGCGTTGAAGATCTGCGAGAGGTCGCGGGCGATGGTGCGGGGATTGGCGCTGCGCACGGGCAGCATCGCCGTCGACATGCCGCGCATCCAGTCGACGTCGAACACCTCGATGGTCTGGCGCAGGGCCCGGATCTGCCCGGCGTCCCCCGACAGGATCAGCACGTTGCGCGTGCGATCGGCCCGCAGCAGCACCTCGCGCGGGGCGACCGAGGCGAGGATGGCCTGCATCTCGGCCGCCGCGATCCAGCGCAGGGGGACGACGACGGCCCCGGCCTCCGCGCCCGGCCCCTGGACCGGCTGCACCCCCGTGCCGCCGGCCGGCGCGATCAGGGCCGTGCGCCCCCGGCGGCGCAGGACGAGCCCCCGGCTTCCGAGCGCGGTCTCGAACATCGCCAGCAAGGCGTCGCGGGTGACGGGGCCGCCCGTCTGCAGGGTGAGCGTGCCCGAGGCCCGCTCGTCGAGGGTGTAGCCCCAGCCGAGGGTATCGGCGAGGACCGCCTTCGCCGCCACCGGCAAGGGGGCCTCGACGAGGTTGAGCGTGACCATGCCGCCGGGGAGCGGGGCGCGGACCGGGGTCTCGCCGCCCACGAACCGGTCCGTGCCGTGCACGACGATCCCGGCCGATCCCCGCCGCGCGGGCTCGGGCGCCGGAGCGGCCGGATAGGCGCCCCCCAGCGGTTCGGCGGCGAGCGCCGCGCCAGCGGCGAAGACGAGCGCCGCCCCGACGACATATGCCCCCCACCTCATGCCGTCGCCGATCCTTCGCACCCTGGCTTGTTCGCTGACCGGAACGTTAGGGATTTATGGTTAACGAGTTGTTGAGGGGCGACTTCTCCCATTTCACACGACTGATTAGCACGCCACGCCTTCGCGATTTTTCAATACAAACCGAAAACAATGACAGCGACATTAAGCGTATACATTGTCGACCCGTGCCGGTTTTTCTGCCTATTTGAGCAATAGGCAGCCCATAAGATTCGCCTTTCAAGGTATCATTTGTTGCAAATTCCAAGACTGATCGGCGCTTCGGCTTCCTCGCTACGGCCGGGAGCCGCGCCGCAGCCCGTCCATCCTGCGAGTTTGTTTCGAATATTCTTCTGTACCACCCTTACGCCCGCCGCCCGCCACTCACTAATGCACAATGTTGCCGTTTCGATTTGGAAACAGAATGAGATCCCCGCGGGAACAGATCCTCACAAACCGTTCCAAAAATACTCGGTTTTGATGTTTTGAGGCAGGACCCGATCTTGCAATCCGATCCTTAGACTTCATTCAGGATATCGGACGAGGTTTCGGCCTTGCAGAACAAGTCTTACCCCTCGTCAACTTTTCCCGACCATCATTTGCAAAGTTCAGCGCGACCGCCTGTCGCCTCTCGATCAATGCTGAAGATGTCGACGAAAATCATTGCAGTGGGTTTCTGTCTTGCCCTGGCCGCCGCTCTGCCCCTGTCCATGCCGGTCGGGGCCGAGCCGGCTCCGGCGCCGCGCAGCGAACTCGACGCGTTCCTCTGGCCGGGCACCGCGCCGCCCCGGCGGCTGGACCAGCATGGCGACCGATTGCAGCCCGAATCCCTGCGCGACCGGCTCGTCGTCGTGTCCTTCGTCCACGCGGATTGCACGATCGCCTGCGCCGTGCGCGTTCTCGACCTCGACAAGCTCGCGCAGGCGCTACCGGCGCCCCTGCGCGAGCGGGTGACCTTCCTGAGCATCGGCACCGATCCCGCCCGCGACGACCCGGCGCGCCTGCGCGCCTTCGCCGAAGGCTTGGTCGGCAAGGCGACGCGGCTGCGCTTCCTCGACAGCGACGCCGCCTCGACCGCGGCGCTCGCCGCGGCGCTGCGCTACCCACCCGCCGCCCTGCCCGAACCGCCGCCGACCATCCTCGTCTTCGATCGGACCGGCCGGATGGCGATGGCCTACGGCAGCGATCCGCTCGACGGGCCGCGCCTGCTGCAGGACCTCACCCTCCTCGAAACCTTCGAGAACGGAATCGGCCGCCCGGCGCGCGGCGCGGTCCGCGATCCGGCCTGATCTTTCAATCCAAAAGGGGGAGTACATCATGACACGACCGAATCCGGCCGAGGGCCGGCGGCGGGCGCGCGCCCGCCGCACGGCCCTGTTCTCGGCCACCATGCTCGCGAGCGGGCTGCATTCCGCCGAAGCCGCCCGCTTCGGCATCGTCGTCAACCCGGTGCAGGACCCGCTCTTCGCCGGCCTCCAGATTCCCGACAGCGCCCCGACCCTCGGCATGTGGTCGGGCGTGCGCGAATGGCCGCTGAACGCGATCCATATGGGCCTCTTGCCCACCGGCAAGATCGTGTCCTTCGGGACCGCGAGCGGCAAGCCCGAAATCCAGGACGGGCGCACCTTCGCCATTTGGAATCCCTATACCGGCCTGGACCGCAACAGCCACGTGATCCTGCCGGGGCCGCGGCGGGTCAACAGCTTCTGCGGGGCGCAGGCCTTCCAGGCGGACGGCTCGCTCCTGATCCCCGGCGGCATCTTCGAGGACGGCAACGACAGGGGCAGCGCGGTGCTGAACGCGGCGGCCGACAAAGTCACCGCCACGACGGCGCAACTGGCCAGCGACCGCTATTATTCCACCATGCTCACCCTGCCCAACGGCCAGCAAGTGATCGTGGGCGGCTCCTATCCCTATCTCGGCGGATGGGCCGATCCCAACGGCGACATCGGCCGCGGCTGGATGACCGGGATGACCCCCGAGGTCTACGACGGCACCCGGTGGCGCAGCCTGTTCGGCGCCAACAGCCGGGCGGCCTTCGGCCCGGACTTCAACCGGTTCTGGTATCCCCGCGCCTGGATCGCGCCGAACGGACAGGTCTTCGGCATCTCCTCCGAGACGATGTGGTACCTCGACACGGCCGGGAACGGATCGGTCCGCACCCTGCCGTTCCGCGAGGCACAGCACGAGGCCCGCACGGCCATCGAGGCGCCGAATGTCGGGCCGAACTCGACCGCCGCGATGTACGAGCCCGGCAAGATCATCCAGGTCGGCGGCAACGCCTATTCCAACGGCGAGGGCTTTCTGTCGAGCAGCCGCGCCACGCTGATCGACATCAACGGGGATACGCCCGTCCTGACCGAGACCGCGCCGATGAGCACGGGACGAAGCTGGGCCAATGCGACGGTGCTACCCACGGGTCAGGTGCTCGTGACCGGCGGCAGCCGGTACAACGATCGCGGCGGCGGCGACGTGGTGCTCTCCAGCGAGAGCTGGGATCCGAAGACCGGCCGCTGGTCGGTCGGCGCCTCGGGCGCGGTCTATCGCGGCTACCACTCCTCGGCCCTGCTGCTGCAGAACGGGGCGCTGGTCATCGCCGGCGGCGGCGCGCCGGGCCCCGTCGTCAACGAGAACGCCGAGTTCTACTATCCGCCCTACCTGTTCACGCAGGTGGACGGCCGCGCCGTTCTGGCGCCGCGTCCGCAGATCCTCAGCCTGACGACGAACCGGCTGCAATACGGCCAGACGATGCAGTTCGAGCTCGGGTCGCGGGACGAGATCGCGGAGGTGGTGCTGATCGGGCTGAGCCAGGTCACGCACAGCTTCAACTTCACGCAGCGCCGCTACCCGGTGACCTTCACCCAGACGGATCAGACCGTCTCGCTCAAAGGCCCGCCCTCCGGCAACGTGGCACCGCCCGGCTATTATCAGCTCATCGCGATCGACCGGAAGGGCGTCCCCTCCCCCGGCGTGATCCTCGCGGTCGGCCCGGTCGCGGCGCCGCCGCAATCGACGACACCGATCTTCGGCACCCCGGCGACGCCCGGCGGGACCGGCCCGATCGCGGATGGCGGCCCGGGGACGGGCGGCCCGAGTCCGGGAACCAACCCCGGAACCGATCCCGGAACAGGGCCCGGCAGTGCGCCGGGCACCGACGGGATTCCGCTCAAGGCCGCGCATTCCGGGCTGTGCCTCGCGGTGCCGGCCGGCAACGGCAACGATGGCGCACCGGTCACCCAGCAGGCCTGCACCGGCACCGCCGAGCAGCTCTGGCGGGTGCGAGCCACCGCGGGCGGTTCCGCGCTGGTCAACGCCGCCAGCGGCAAGTGCCTCGACATGAGCCTGGCGCGCCTGCCGGCAGGCCCCGGCACGCAGGTGTTCCAATGGGCCTGCCACGGCGGCACCAACCAGGCCTGGACGACGCGGGCGCAAGGCGGCGGCAACGCTTATATCTCGGTTACCGCCAACCTCTGCCTCGATGTGCTCGGAGCCACGCCGCAGGTTGGAGCCGGGACGGTGGTGTGGGCCTGCCACGGCGGCGGCAACCAAACCTTCTCGGGCACTGCCACCGGCGGCGGAGCCGGCAACACGGCCGGCATTCCGCTCAGGGCCGCGCATTCCGGGCTGTGCCTCTCGGTGCCGGCCGGCAACGGCAATGACGGCGCACCGGTCACCCAGCAGGCCTGCACCGGCGCCGCCGAGCAGCGCTGGCGCGTCCGGGCCACCGCGGGAGGCTCCGCCCTCGTCAACGCCGCCAGCGGCAAGTGCCTCGACGTGAGCCTGTTGCGGCCGCCGGTCGCCAACGGCACGCAGGTCTTCCAGTGGGCCTGCCACGGCGGCACCAACCAGGCCTGGACGACGCGGGCGCAAGGCGGCGGCAACGCTCTGACCACCGCGGCAGCGCCCAATCTCTGCCTCGACGTCCTCGGGATCGCACCGCAACCCGGCGCGACGACGGCGGTGTGGGCCTGCCACGGCGGCGGCAACCAGACCTTCTCCAGCGCCACTCTCACCCAGTGAGACCCGCGCCCCGCCGACGCCGGACACGGCGCGGCGGGACGCTCCGACGGGGAGAGCGAAGCCGTGCCCGATCCCGTGCTTGCGGGACGCCGGCCTCACAACGATCCGAAAGGAATGCGTCGTAGCATCGGCCGATCCGGAAGCGAGAGGACCGACCGGCAGACGATGGGGAGCAGGAGCCGCCCATGAGCGACGGAGCGAGAGCATCGTCCCGAAAGGCGGCCGCCGGCTTTCGGACAGCGACGACGCGACGACAAGAATGCGGGTGCGACGGCTTCACGCTGATCGAGATGCTGGTGACGCTGGCGATCCTTGCCGCCGCCGTCGCCCTCGGGACCCGCTCCGTCGTCCTGGGCGAGACCGCGCGCCAGCCGGGCCGGATCGCCGACCGGGTCGCCGCCGAGATCGACCGGCTGCGGGCCGAGGCGCTCCGCACGGGCCGGACCGGCCGCCTCGTCTACGATGCGGAGGCGGGCCGCTTCCTCAGCTCCCGTCCGGGCGCCGCGCCGATCCCGGCCGAGTCCCTCCACGTCAGCGTCGCCGTTCCGCCGTCGTCCTGGGGGGCACCGGGCGAGATCAGGCTCCTGCCGGACGGCAGCGCCTCGGGCGGCCGCATCGTGCTTGCCGCGCCGGGGGCAGGGTTTGGGGCGACCGTGACGGTGGCGCCCCTGACCGGCCGCGTGCGCCGGGAGCCTCAGCCGTGAGCCGGTGGCACCGATTGCAGCGACGTCTCCGGTCGATGCGGCGCGCCGGCTCCGGGCCGGCGCAGCCGGCAGAGACGGAGGCGGGCTTCACCATCGCCGAAGTGCTCGTCGCCTTCGCGGTGGCGAGCCTCGGCACCCTGATCGCCCTGGAGATCGCCGGCATGACCGCCACCGGCATCCGGCGCCTCGACACGGCCCGCGTCAGCCTCGACGAGGCCGAGGGCATCGCCCTGCGCCACGCCGCGGCAGGCCCGCTTCGGCCCGGGCTGAGCCGGGGCGCCTTCTCGGACGGCCGGGCCTGGACGCTTCGCGTCACCGACACCCGTCCTGCTTTCGGCCGGATGCAGGTCCCCCCGTTCTTCCTGATCGAGGTGTTCCGGGGCGAACCGGGGAGCGAGGCGATCTACACCACGCTGGTCTCGGGGGAGCCCGATGGCCGAAGCTGAGTCGGAGGCCGGCTTCACCCTGATCGAGATGATCGTCTGCCTCGCGCTCGCGGCACTGCTCGCCACGCTGCTCGTCGGCGCGATCCGCGTGGCGGGCACGGCCACCGCGGCGGCCGGCGCCGTCGCGACCGCCGAGGAGGTGCAATCCGTCCGCGAGCATCTGCGCCGGACGCTCGGCAGCCTCACGCCGCGTCGCATCGACGGGACCGGCCCGGTGCTGCAGGGCGGGCCGGACGGCCTGCGGGCCGCGATCGGCGCCGATCAGGCCCTGGAACGACCGCTCGATCTCACCGTCGCCCTCAGCGGTCTTGCGCGGGGCGACGGCCGTTTCGATCTCGTCGAGAGTCGCGCGCCGCTCGAAAGCCTGCCGGGCGCCGTGCCCTCGGGCGACCCCGCCGCCCCCTCGGAGGTTCTGCTGCACGGCATTACCGGCCTGTCGATCCGCTATTTCGGGACGCTCAAGGACCGCACCCCGCCGACTTGGCATCCGGCCTGGCAGCCGATTGGAGACGCGTCCGGCCGCCTGCCCGGGCTCGTCGAGATCCGGATCGCCTTCGCCCCCCGTGACCCGCGGCGCTGGACCCCGCTCGTCATCGCCCTCGGCAACCGGCGATGAATCCCTCCTGGATAGGCAGGCCCGGCACGGGACAGGGGCGGGAGGGAGAGGCCGGCTTCGTTCTCCTGTCCGTCCTCGGCATCCTCGCCGTGGTGAGCGCGATCCTGGCCGGGGCGCTGCTTCAGGTCCGCTCCGGCACGGCCCTGACGCAGGCGCGCGGACGGATCGTCCAGCTCCAGGGCATCGCCGATGGGATCACGCGCCTGATCGCCTACGATCTCGGCGTGCGGCGGGCCTATCGTCTCGCCGGCCTCGACTTTCCCGAGGACGGCACCGTCGTGGCCTGTCCCTTGGGCGGCAGCCGGACCGCCTTCGTGTCGTTGCAGGACCAGGGGCGCCTGATCGACCTGAACCGGACCCCGCGGCCGGCGATGGAGGACGCCTTCCGCCGGCTCGGCGTGCCGGACCGGACGGTCCTCGCGGTCGCCGCCGAGATCGTCGATTACCGCGACGCCGACGACGTCCCCGAACCCACGGGCGGCGCCGAGCGGTCGCAATACCGCGGGCGCGGTCTCCCCTGGGGGCCGCGCAACGCGCCCTTCGCCAGCGTGGACGAGATCGAGCGGCTTCCCTCGATGACACCGGACATCGCCGCGATCCTGAGGCCGGTGCTGACCGTCTACAACGAGGGCGGCCGCTTCGATCTCGCCGCCCTCGTGGCGCGGCTGCGCCCCTCCCACCTCGACGGGTCCTTGCGCCAAGCCGGGCCCGTCCCGTCCCCGCGCCAGTACTTCCGGATGTCGGTCGTCGTCGAACAGGCCGGGACGCGCGCGGGACGCTCGGCAATCTATGCGCTGGGCGGCACGCGCACGGGCACGGATTTCCTGAGTTGGCAGCAGGCCTCGACCGTCACGACGGCGGCCGCCCTCTCGCACCGCGCCTGCGCGACCGTCGCGGCCGCCCTGAGGGCGGGCGGCCCGGAGTGACGCAGGCGGGACGGAGCCGGCCCATCGACCGGAGGTGGTCTCAGCAAGCCCGCGCGGCGCTTGAGCGGTGACCCAATCCGCCATCCCGAAGGGATCAGCCGGATTTGGTCTGAGACGGGCGGCACCCGCCCAGGCCGTCGCGCCCACCGACCGCCTTGCGCTGGATCAAGGCATCCGTGCCGGGCGGCCGGCAAGGATGGCGCCGTCGAGCGGAAGGGGAAGCCCCAGGAGGCGAGATTGGCTTACGCGAACATCCTGGTCTCGGTCGATCTCGGCGGGGCCGCCGCGGACCGCGTCCGGCTCGCCGCCGGCCTCGCGCGGCGCTTCGAGGCGACGCTGACCGGGGCCGCCGCCTGCAAGGTGCCGGCACCGGACTACGTGCGCGATATCGGCGAGATCGACGACGAGGAGCCGCACTTCGAGGAGAAGGCCCGCGCCGCGCTCGCGCAGGCGCGGGATCTGTTCGAGCGCTCCGTCGACGCGCCGCTGCGCCGCGACTGGCGCGAGGCCCTGGCCGGCCCGATCACCCATCTCGTCGAGCAGGCGCGGGCGGCCGACCTTGTCGTGGTGGGACGCCGCGGCCCCGAAGACGCCGCGCCCGGTGCCCTCGGCGTTTCGCCCGGCCCCGTCCTGATGGAGGCCGCCCGCCCGGTTCTGGTGGTGCCCCCGCGCGTCGAGCACCTTCGGGGCGCCCGGATCGTCGTGGCCTGGAAGGACGGCCTAGAGGCGCGCCGGGCGGTCTCGGCCGCCCTTCCCTTCATCCGCGAGGCGGATCAGGTCTTCGTCGCCAGCACCGGCGAGGGCGCCCATTACGAGGGCGCGGAGGATGTGGCCGGCCACCTCGCCCGCCACGGCGCCTCCGTGACGACGCACCTGCTGCGCACCGTCGTCAGCGACGGCGACGAGATCCTGCGCTTCGCCCTGAAGCAGGAGGCCGACCTGATCGTGATGGGCGCCTACGGCCATACGCGCCTGCGCGAGTGGCTGTTCGGCGGCGTCACCCACGAGATGCTGCAACGCAGCCCCCTCCCTTGCCTGATGTGTCACTGATGCGCCGACCGACCGCCCTCTCGATCCTCGCCCTCGGCCTGATCGCCCTGCCGGCCGCGGCCCAGGCCCTCGATGCCCGCGCCCAGCGCGGCGAGACCATCGCGCGGACCCACTGCGCCCGCTGCCACGCGATCGGCCGGGTCGGCGCGAGCCCCCTGGCGGAGGCGCCGCCCTTCCGCGAGCTGCACCATCGCTATCCCGTCACGGATCTGAGCGAGGCGCTGGCCGAGGGCATCACCACGGGCCACCCGTCGATGCCGGAATTCCGGCTCGATCCCGACCAGGCGCAGGCGCTGATCAGCTATCTTCAGACCCTCGAACGATAGAGCATCGTGCCGGATATCAGATCCGGCACGATGCTCTATCCTCTTGTTTCCGCATCGCCTTTTTCCGAAAGCCGGTGACCACCTTTCGGGACGATGGGCTAGGGGCCTCAGTTCGCCGCGAGATGTTCGAGCCGGGCGGGGTCCAGCAGGCGCACCCCGCCGGGCACGATCAGGATCGCCTTCTCCCGGTCGAGCCTCGTCAGCATCCGGCTCACCGTCTCGATGGTGAGGCCGAGATGGTCGGCGATGTCCTGGCGGCCCATCGGCAGCTCGACAGTGACGGAATCGTGGCCGATGCGGCCGTAGCGCGCGCGCTGGCCGAGCAGGAAGCTCGCCACCTTCTCCTCGGCGGTGCGTCGGCCCAGCAGCATCATGTGATCCTGTGCCAGCGTCAGCTCGTGGCCGGCCCGCTCGTAGAGGCGCTGCAGCAGGTGCGGGGTCTGCGCCACGAGGCCGGCGAAGGCGCGCCGCTCGAACCGGCACAGCGTCGTCGGCGCCAGCGCCTCGGCGGTGACGGTGAAGCGCTCCGGCAGCGCGAGGCCGAGGAAGTCGCCGACCATGGCAAAGCCCATCACCTGCCGCCGCCCGTCCGGCAGGAGCCGCGACAGGCGCAAGGCGCCCTCGGTGACGTTGTAGACGGCGCCCGCCCGGTCGTCCTGCTGGAACAGGGCCTGGCGCGGATCGAGATGGACGGTCTGGCTCAGCGCCTCCAAACCGGCGAGTTCCTCGTGCGTCAGGGCGGCACAGACGCTGACGAGGCGGACCTTGCACGCGGCGCAGCCGCTCTCCGACCGGTCGTGGACGCAGGCGTGCCCGACTGAAATCGGCTGGACACCGCTGCTCTCGGCAGAGCCTTGCATCGGAGACCTCCCGCCCGCGGCACGCTCAAGCCGATTCAATAGCCTGCGCCTGCGCCGCTTGTGAAGTCGAAACCGGGCCCGGCCGAAACGCGTCGAGGATGAGGTACGGATCAGGCCGCCGCATTACGGCGACGGGCGCGCGACCTTTCTTCCGGATGCGCCCTTTCTTCGTTCTCGTTGTTATCGGGATCGTTGCACCGATCTTGGCCGCCTCGGAAGCCGACGCGCGAGGCGCGACGCGGCGATCTCCCGGATACGGCGGCGGGCGCGATCCCGCGTCGGCTCTCCTCAATCCCGCCCGAGGGAGACCCGGCGTCCGGGCAGCCCGAGATCGGGGCGGTGGCTTGTCAGCACGACGATGCGGTCGCGCCACCGGGCGAGCAGGCGCGTGAGGATGCGCGCGGCCTGATCGTCGCCGAGATGCTCGGCCGGCTCGTCGAGCAGGATGACCGGCGCCGGGCTCAGGAGCGCACGGGCGAGATTGAGGCGCTGCGCTTCGCCCAGCGACAAGCTCCCCTCGGCAATCCAGGTATCGAGACCGCCGCCGGTGCGGAGGCGGGCGTCGAGTTCGACCGCCTCCAGCGCCGCCCACAGATCCGCGTCGGAGGCCGTGGGTGCGAACAGGTTCTCGCGCACGGTATCGGAGAGGATCGCGGCATCGTGCAGGCTCAGATGCGTCAGCGCCCGCCGCTCGGCCGCCGGACGAGCAGTGCCGGCAAGCTGGATCGTCGCGCCGGGCTCGTCCGCGCTCCAGCCGGCCAGCGCCTTCAGCAGGGTAGTCTTGCCGCAGCCGCTGGCGCCGACGAGGGTCAGCGGCGTGCCGGGCAGGACGGCGAGATCCCGCGCCGGGCCGAGGTCGCGCCCGTCCGGCGCCCGCAGACGCAGGCCGTGCAGGGTCAGGGCGCCGCGGGCCGGACCGGGCCGGGGCGCCGGCTCCGCAGCGGCGCCCACCTCGGAGGCGAGGGCGGTGCGGGCGAGCGAGGGGCGGGCGAGGCGGGCGCGGACGGAGCCGAGCAGGGCCCGCGGCAGCGCCAGGATCGGCTCGGCCAGCGCGAGCCAAGCGAAGGCGAGGAAGGCGGTGGGCAGGAGCGCGGTGCCGCGGGCGCCCGCGCCCCAGGCGGCGAGGAGCACGGCGAGGGCCAGGGCCGGGCCGGCCAGCGCCAGCACGGCCTCGAACCGGGCCAGCGCCCGCCGTCCGCAGGCCGCCTCGCGCTCGGCATCGCGCAGCGGGTCGAGGGCGATCCGCAGGGCCGGGCCGCGCCGCCCCTCGGCCTCAAGGGGCACGGCGCCGGCCAGCGCGGCTCCGAGAGCGGTGGCGGCGGTGCGGCGCGCGTTTCGGACCCAAGCCTCTGTTGCGGTGAGCCGCGCGAGCGTGCGCCGGGCGACGAGCCCCCCGGCCAGCGCGAGCGCGGCGGCGGGAAGGAGCGCAAGGGGTGCGATGAAGGCGGTCAGCAGCGTGAGGCCGGCGAGCGCCGCACCGGTGATGGCGAGGGGGAAGCCGACGCGCAGCCGGGCGTAATCGACATCGGCCACGTCGTCGATGAAGTCGGCGAGCCGCTCCGGGCGGCCGAGCTGCCAGCCGGCGCCGCGGCTCTCCGGCGCTCGCGCGAGCGCCGCGAACAGGCCGGCGCGGCGGCGAACCTGATCGCTCAACGCGGCGCGGTGGCCGGCCATGCGCTCGCCGTAGCGCGAGGCCGTGCGCAGCATCGCGAACAGGCGCACCAGGGCGGCCGGGTGGTGGAAGTTGAAGGCGAAGGCCGCCGGCCCGGCCCCGGCCAGGGCCACCGCCGCCAGGAAGCTCACGGCAGTGCCGGCGAGCGCGAGGTTCGCGGCGAGCGCCAGGGCCGCGAGGGCGAAGGCGAGGCGCCAGGCTCGGGTCGAGCCGGCGGGGATCGGATCGGTTGAGATTGTGTCGGAGCGGGTGCGCATCAGGCGGCCTGCTTCTCGGAAACGGGGGCCCCAAGGGCGATGCGCCGGTCGGCCATCGCCGCCAGCATCGGATCGTGGGTCGCCACGACGACGAGGCGGGTGCGGGCGGCGGCAGCCAGGGCCCGGCGCACCCGCGCAGCGTTGTCGGGATCGAGCTTGGCGGTGGGCTCGTCGCAGAAGGCGGGGCCCGGCCGCAGCAGCAGGCGCGCGACGGCGACCCGGACCCGCTGGCCGCCGGAGAGGTTTTCGGCGCCCGCCCGCACGGGGGCGTCGAGGCCGCCGGGCCAGTGCGGATCGTCGTTCAGGCCGAGCGATTCGGCGGCCGCCGTCACGGCCTCGGGCGTCGCGGGCGTACCGTCCGCGATCGCCACGCCGAGCGTGCCGGCGGGGATCGGCATGTCGAGAGACACCCAGGTCGCCGGATGGTCCTGATCCGGCAGGCGAAAAGCCCCGGCGAGCGGCGCCTCGACGCCGGCCAGCACCCGCAGCAGGGTCGATTTTCCGGCCCCGCTCGGCCCAGTCACGGCGACGAGCCCCGTCTCCGGCAGGTCGAAATCGGCGACGGACCCGGCATGGGGCAGGACGAGGCCGCGGGCACCCGCCGCCGGAACCACGCCGCGTTCGGGCCTCGGCTCGGCCTCTTCCGAAAACACCCAGGCGAGCGCCTCGGCGGCGGCCTCTCCCTCCGCCTTGGCATGGTAGAGTTCGGCGTAGCGGCGGAACGGCAGGAAATATTCGGGGGCGAGCAGCAGGATCAGCAGGCTCTGCCACAGCGCCAGATGCGCAAAACCCGGAATCTCGGCGAGGCCGAGATGGCCGAGCCCGAGAAACACCGCCAGGATGGCGATGGCGAGCGAGGCGAAGAAGTCGAGCACGCCCGCGTTCAGAAAGGCCACCGCCAGCACGCCCATAGTGCCGTCAGCATAGGCCTGGAGCCGCCGGTCAAGCTTGGCCGTCTCGCGGGGCAAGCCGTGGGCGGCGAGGATCGTCGGCAGGCTCCGCACCCGGTCGGCGAACTGGGTAGCGAGCCGTCCGAGTGCCGCCTCCTGGGCTGCGGCCCGGTCGCGGATCATGCCGCCGACGAGGGCGAAGAACACGATCATCACCGGTGTGGCCAGCAGCAGCGCCAGGGCCGCCTGCCACGAGACGAAGGCGACCGCGCCCGCCGTCAGCACCGGCCCGAGCCCCATCATCCTGCGCGCCGCCGCGTGGCCGACGACGAGCCGGGCGAGCGCGCCGGGATGCCGCTGCAGGCCGGCGATCACCGCGCCGCGCGGCAGGTCGGCGGCAACACGCGCCGGCATGGCCGCGAGCCGCGCCTCGGCCGCATCGACCAGAGCAACGGCGACCTCCGCCTCCAGGGCGGCACTGCGCGCCTCGATCGCGCGCGCCAGGCCGGCAACCGCCAGGAGGCAGGCCCCGGCGACGCCCAGCGCGAGGCCGTCGCATTCGCCCGTCTCGATCAGCGCCCCGGCGAGCCGCGCCAACGCTACGGCGAGCCCCAGCGTCACGGCGCAGCGCAGGGCCTGGAGCCCGTGGAGGCGCGACAGGCCGGCCCGCGCCGCCCCTCGGGCGAGGGTGAGCGCCGCGGGTTCGGACGCGGCGCGGCCGGAGCGGGCGCGGAGGGATCGACGGGTCATGCCGCCTTGTGCGGCTTGGGCCACCGGAGCGGCTTTGATCTGCGTCAAGGATGCAAAAGCGCGGCGGCGCGAGAGGCAGCATCGGACAAGGAGCCTCCCATGACCGACCCGCTGCTCGTCGATCTGTCGCGCCTGCAATTCGCGCTGACGGCGATGTACCATTTCCTGTTCGTGCCGCTGACGCTCGGACTCTCGATCCTCGTTGCCATGATGGAGACGGTCTACGTCATGACGCGCCGCAAGATCTGGCGCGACATGACCAAGTTCTGGGGCCTCCTGTTCGGGATCAACTTCGCGCTGGGTGTGGCGACCGGCTTGACCATGGAATTCCAGTTCGGGATGAACTGGGCCTACTACTCGCACTATGTCGGCGACGTGTTCGGCGCGCCGCTCGCCATCGAGGGCCTGATGGCCTTCTTCCTGGAGGCGACCTTCGTCGGGCTGTTCTTCTTCGGTTGGGACAAGCTCTCGGCGCTGGCCCACTGCGTCGTCACCTGGCTGATGGCGCTCGGCACGAATTTCTCCGCGCTCTGGATCCTGATCGCCAACGGCTGGATGCAGAACCCGGTCGGCTCCGCCTTCAACCCCGACACGATGCGCATGGAGGTGACCGACTTCGCCGCCGTGATCTTCAATCCGGTGGCGCAGGCGAAGTTCGTCCACACGGTCTCGGCCGGCTATGTCTGCGGCGCGGTCTTCGTGCTCGGCGTCTCGGCCTTCTACATCCTGCGCGGGCGCCATCTCGAACTCGCCAAGCGCTCGTTTGCCATCGCGGCGGCCTTCGGCCTCGCCTCGGCGCTCAGCGTCGTCGTGCTCGGCGACGAGAGCGGCTACGCCGTCACCGACCACCAGAAGATGAAGCTCGCCGCCATGGAGGCGATGTGGCACACGGAGCCCGCGCCGGCCGCCTTTACCGCCTTCGGCGTCCCGGATCTGGCGAACCGCACCACCCGCTACGCGCTCCACATTCCCTACGCGATGGGCCTGATCGGCACCCGCTCGCTGACGACCGAAATCCCCGGCATCACCGAACTCGTCGGGCACGCCAAGGACCGCATCCGCAACGGGCTCGTCGCCTATGCCGCCCTCGAGCGGATCAAGGCCGACCGCAAGGATGAGGCGGCCCGCGCCGAGTTCGCCCGGACGCAACAGGATCTCGGCTACGCGCAGCTCCTCAAGCCGCTGATCGGCGATCCGCTGAAGGCGACCGACGCGGATATCGACCGCGCGGCGTGGACCACCGTGCCGCACGTGCCCTCGCTGTTCTTCACCTTCCGGGCGATGGTGGCCTGCGGCTTCCTGCTGATCGGCCTGTTCGGGGCCGCGCTCTGGTACACCGCCCGCGAAGCGGAGGCGCCGCGCTGGCTGTTCCGGGCCGCGCTTCTGGCCCTGCCGCTGCCCTGGATCGCGATTGAGTTCGGCTGGTTCGTCGCCGAGTTCGGCCGCCAGCCCTGGATCATCGAGGGCGTGCTGCCGACCGCGCTCGCCACCTCGGAACTCGGCATCCCCTCGCTGCTCATCACCATCGCCGGCTTCACCCTCGTCTACGGCGTACTGGCGGTGATCGAGGTGCAACTGATGCTGCGCGCCATCGCCAAGGGTCCGGAGACCCTGGCCGAGGACCCGGCCGCGCTCTTCCCCGGTGCCGGCGCCAACCGGAACGAGACCGGCCTCGTCGCCGCCGAGTAGCTCTTCCCCTCCTGATTGCCGGCCAGCCCCGCCGCGCCGGCCCCTCCCCGAGGAGTCTCCCTCATGCTCGCCCTTCTCTCGGACTACGAAACCTTGCGCCTCGTCTGGTGGGTTCTGCTCGGCGTGCTGCTGATCGGCTTTGCCCTCACCGACGGCTTCGATCTCGGTGTCGGCGCCCTCTTGCCCTTCGTTGGCCGCACCGACGTGGAGCGGCGGGTGGCGATCCACACCGTCTCCGCCACCTGGGAAGGCAACCAGGTCTGGCTGGTGCTCGGCGGCGGCGCGATCTTCGCCGCGTGGCCGGCGCTCTACGCGTTGAGCTTCTCCGGCTTCTATCTCGCGATGTTCCTCGTGCTGTTCGCCCTAATCCTGCGGCCGGTTGCGTTCAAATACCGCTCGAAGCGCCAGAGCGCGGTCTGGCGGGCGCGCTGGGATTGGGCGTTGTTCGTCGGCGGCGCGGTGCCGGCGCTGATCTTCGGCGTCGCCGTCGGCAACGTGCTCCAGGGCGTGCCCTTCCACTTCACGGGCGACCTTCGCCCGATCTATGCGGGCAGCCTGCTCGGCCTGCTCAACCCGCTGGCGCTGCTGTGCGGTCTCGTCTCGCTGGCGATGTTGGTGGCGCACGGCGCGGCGTGGCTCGCCTTCAAGGCCGAGGGGCCGGTCGCCGAGCGCGCCCGTGCCATCGGGCTCAAGGCCGCGCTCGCCACCGCCGTCCTGTTCGCCCTCGGCGGCCTGCTGGTCTGGGCCGGCGCCTTCGGCGGCTACCGGGTGGTCACGCCGCTCCCCGGCGACGGCCCGTCCAATCCTCTGACCAAGGAAGTCGTGGCGGATGCCGGCGCGTGGCTCGCCAACTTCCGGGCGCATCCGGCGCTCGCGCTGGTGCCGCTCGTCGGCATCGCCGGCCCGCTGCTGGCGGCGCTCGGCTTCCGCGCCCGGTTCGAGGGGCTGACCTTCCTGGCCTCCAGTCTCGGCATCGCCTGCATCATCGCCACCGTCGGCCTGTCGATGTTCCCGGTCATCCTGCCCTCAAGCACGAATCCGGGCCACGCACTCACCGTGTTCGACGCCTCCTCCAGCCGGGCGACGCTACGCAACATGCTGATCGCGACCGTGGTCTTCCTGCCGATCATCCTCGTCTACACCGCCTGGGTCTACCGGGTGCTGTGGGGCAAGGTCTCGGACCGCGACATCACCGCCCCCGGCTCGGCGGCCTACTGACGATCCCGGCCCCGGGTATCGCCGGGGCCTCCTCTCGCCTCAGGAAACGCGACGATGTGGTACTTCGCCTGGATCCTCGGCCTCGGACTCGCCGCCGCACTCGGCGTGCTCAACGCCCTCTGGTACGAGCTGCGCGCCGTGCGCGAGACCCCGCCCGAGGTGACGCCGACGCTGCCGACGCCGTGAGGCGTCATGCCCGAGGATCACCGCGTAAGGTGATGCTTCGGGACCGGTCTCGGAGCCGGTGTGATCGATCTGTTCCGGCGATCACCACGATCCTCATGCTGAGGTGCTGCGCCAGCAGCCTCGAAGCACGCCGCGACGCTTGTCCCAGTCGGCTGGTGCCAAGGGATCGGCGGTTCTGGCGTGCTTCGAGGCCGAGCTATCGCTCGGCACCTCAGCATGAGGAGCGGGGCGCGCGCCGGAGAAGGTCAGCCGAACAGGCCCTCAGCCGCAGATCAGATCGATGTCGTGCCGGCCGAAGCGGTCGGCGAAGGGCTCGGGCGGCGGCCGGTCGGTCACCACGGTGAGCGGCGCGGCGAGATCGAAGGTCTGGAGGTTGGCCTGGCGCCCGAACTTGCGGGAATCGGCGAGTAGCACCGCCCGCCGCGTCTGGCCCCGCAGCGCCCGGCGCAGGACGGATTCGTGCTCCTCGTAATCCATCCAGCCCTGGGCGAGGTCGCAGGCCGCGATGCCCATGATCGCGAGATCGAAGAAGTGGCGCCGGGCGTAGTCCACGGTGTCGTAGCCGACGAGCGCGTTGTCGTTCGGGCGCAGCCGGCCCGGCGTCAGGTTCACCCGGGCCGGACTGTCGGCGAGCAGCAGCGCGAGGTCGACGGAATTCGTCGTCACCGTGAGCTTGCGGGTGGTTAGCCGGCGGGCCAGCGCCAGCGTCGTGGTGCCGGTGTCGATGAAGATCGACATCCCGTCCTCCACCAGCCCCTCGGCCAGCGCGGCGACGCGGCCCTTCTCGCGGCTGTTGAGCCCGCTGCGCTCGGTGAGCGGGCGCTCCTGATCGAGGCGCGGCCGCACGGCGCCGCCGTGGATGCGCCGCAGGAGCCCGCGCTCCTCCAGCATCTTCAGGTCGCGCCGGATGGTCTCGTCGGAGACCGCCAGGGTGGCGGCGATGCTGGTGACGCCGACGCGCCCCGTCTGCGCGAGCTGCGAGAGGATCTCCTCGTGGCGATGATCGGTCAGCATCCCGGCCCTGTCCCCCTTTGAGGCCAGGATAGCGCCGGGGATGCAGGTCGGTCGCGCACAATTTCAACACATGCACAGGGTGCAAGGACCACACCGTGCAAGCCCGCACGGCAGGTCCGCACGGCAAGATCACAGGGCAAGCCTGCCCGGCCCCGTGGGAGCCGGACGGGCCTGCTGCCCAAGTTGAAGAATCAGGCGTCGAGGGTCGGGGCGCGGCGGTGATGCGTCGCCTGCTCGTAGGCGTAGGCGCAGGCGAGCAGGTCGCCCTCGCTCCACATCCGCCCGACGAAGATCAGGTTGAACGGCGAGCCGGAGGCGTAGGCACCGGCTGGCAGCGTCACCCCCGGCAGGCCGGCGATGTTGATCTCGCAGACCGTGGTCTCGAGCAGCGTGCCCGGCCCGTGCAGCGGCGGCAGTTCGGCTCGCATCTGCGGGAAGACCAGGGCGTCGAGCCCGTGCTCCGCCATCACCCGGTCGAATAGGGCGAGATAGGCCTCGCGGGCGGCGAGGAAGTCGGAGAGGTCGGGCGGGCTCGCCGGGTCGGCGAGGCAGGGCGCGAGTCCGGGCAGGTTGGTGATCGGGTGCAGCACGCCGCCCGGTGCGAAGGCATCCTCGGCTTTCGTCGCCTCGGCGAAGGCGGCGAAGCTGCGGATCGCCACGTCCGGGCCCATCCGCTCCAGGTAGAGCTGGAGATCGTAAGGCGCGGACTCAAAACCGCGGGCATCGAAGTAGACGAGGCCCGGCGTCGGCTCGGCGATGGCGGCGAAACCCGTGCCGGCAAAGGGGTCGGCCACCAGAGTGGCGCCGGCGGCCTCCAATTCCTTCTGTGCGCGGACGTAGAGGGCGGCCGCCTCCTCCGAGAGCGGCAGGTCGCGCCAGCCCGGCCCGTAGAGGCCGAGGCGCTTGCCCGCCAGCGCGCCCGCGTCGAGGCCCGCCGCGTAGCCGCCGGCCGGGCGCTTGCCGATGCCGGCCACGGTCTTGGGGTCGGCGGCGGTGTAGCCGGCGAGCGCGTCGAGGGTGAGCGCGGCGTCGCGCACGCAGCGGGTGATCGGCCCGACCACGTCGCGGGTGCTGCCGGCCAGCGGCATCACCCCAGCATTCGGCACGAGGCCGAAGCTCGGCTTGATGCCGACCAGCCCCTGCGCCGAGGCCGGGTTCTGGATCGAGCCGCCGGTCTCCTCGGCCAGTCCCAGGACGGCGAGGCTCGCGGCGACCGCCGTGGCCGTACCGGCGCTCGACCCGCCGGGGATGCGGTCGGGCGCGGCCGGATTGAGGGTGGGGCCGGCCCAGCTATCGTTGGCGTGGCTGCCGGTATGGCTCAGCACCGGCACGTTGGTCTTGCCGAGGATGACGCAGCCGGCCTCGCGCATCCGCGCCGTCACCGGCGCGTCGGTCGCCGGGATCAGATCGACGCCGCCGGCCTCGGCGCTCAGGAAATGCCAGCCGCCGGTGCTCGGCAGGCCGGCCATGTCCATCGTGTCCTTGATGACCACGGGCACGCCCGCGAGCGGTCCCAGCGCCTCGCCCGCCGCGCGGCGGGCATCGATGGCGCGGGCGTCGTCGAGTGCCTGCGGATTCATCACGATGAGCGCCTTGTAGCGCGGATTGTAGGTCTCGATCCGTGCCAGGAAGGCCGCCGCCAGCGCCTCCGCGGTGACGCGGCCCTCGGCAAAGGCACGCTGGCAATCCTCGACCGTCATCTCGATCAGGTGGTCCGCCAGCGCATCCTCGGCCATCTCGGGGGCGACGGCGACGGAAAGGGCCATTGCGTTCATCTCGATCTCGCGCTCCGCAACTTTGAAGACGACGAGGCCGGCTCCGTCCCGTTGGAACCGCTCACGAGAATCGTCCGCTCGGGGGTATGAGTGCGGATTCGCGTGCTCGCCGTCACCGGCCCTCACGGCCGGCGGGTGCCCTCTGGCAAGGGCCATGCCACAAAAGCCACAAAACCCTCGAAATGGCTTTGACCGACCTGGCATCCGATTCGGAATGCGCCCCGCCTGCCAGCCGAGCGGGTGCGGTTTTCGCACGCAGGGCCGTGCGCGGCGTGGTTCATCCGAGGGACCGTCGCCTCCAATCGCGGGCAATGCGGCCAGCGTTAACCGGCCCTTAAGCGCTGACCGCCCTCGTCTATCGGGCAGGCAGGCCAATCCCGGTTCCCTGCGGCCGGCCGGCTGTGCCGGCGGAGCTCCCGTATGCTGGATTCCGTCCGGATCTCGCTCAAGGTGCTGAACGCGGCCCAGCTCGCCCTGATCGCGGCGGGCGCGCTGCTGCTCGCCTGGATCGGGACCGCCCTGCTCGGCGCCAGCCCGGCCGCGGACGGAGCGCAGCGGGCCGCCCAGGCCGGCGCGCGGGCCTTCGCCGAGGCGGTCGATACGGAACTTCACGGCAGCGTCGCGGATGCGCGGACCCTCGCGCTGCTGCTGCGCCCCGGCGACCCCGCCCTGACGGAAGCCGACCGCGCCGCCCTGCTGCGCGACTGGCTCGCCCTCAACCCGCGCTACGGGGATGCCGCCCTGATCGGGGCGGATGGAAGCGTGCGGGCCGCCGCCGATCCGCGCCGGACCGGCAGCAGCGTCGCCCGTCAGCCCTGGTTCGCGCGGGCGCGCAACGCCGAAATCGTCATCGCCACCAACAGCGGCGACGAGACGGCCCCCTTCGATGTCATCCTGTCTCTCGGGATGCCCGGCCGTTCCGACCGGATCCAGCTTCGCGCCGCCCCGGCCTTCCTCGAGATCGGCCCGCGCCTGCGCGGGGCGCTCGACCTGCCCGAGGCGGTCGTCTTCACCGTGCGCGGCGCCGATGGGCGGGTGCTCGCGGGCACCGCCTCCACCTCATGGGGCGAGCACCGCTCGGCCTCCGTACCGGTCCAGGGCGGGCGGGAACTCGGCTCTCCCGGCTGGGTGGTGACCGCCTCCGCGCCTCCGGGCGCGGCGATGGCCCAACGCCCGGACGGACGTCTCCTCGTGCTGGCGCTGGCCGTGGTGGGCGCCGCCGGGGCGCTCGGCTACGCCCTGGGCGGCCGGGCGGCGCAGCCGCTGCAGCGCCTCGCGGCGGGCGAGGCCGGGCCGGACGAGGCCGCAGCATCGCCGGTGCGCGAGTTCGCCGCGCTGAGCGAGGCGGTCGCCGGCCGTTCCCAGAGCCGCGAGGCGGCGCTGGCGCTGGCGGGAACCGGCCTCGACCGGATCAAGGGTCGCCTCCAGACCTTCGAGGCGATGTCCGGCTGGACCTGCTGGGAGATCGATCCGGAAACGCGCCGGGTTGTCTGGTCGGATGCCGACATGACCGGCACGGCGTCGGCCGCGGACCATGCCGCCGACCTGTCCGACCTCGCCGCGTGGTTCGAGCCGGAGGATCGCCCGCTCCTCGACCTCACGCTCGACGCCGCGCGCCGGGCGGACGGGCCGCACGACGTGGTGCTGCGCGCCCGCGCCGAGGGCCCCGATCCGGCTCCCGAGGCGGAACGGCGGGTGCTGGTGCGCTTCCTGCGCGAGGCCGGCGACGGCCGCCGCATCCATGCCCTCAGCCGGGCGATCGAGGGCGGCGTCTCGGAGACGCCCGCCGGCCTGAACGAGCGGCGGCGCAACGCTGTCCTGCGCCGGGTGACGGACGGCATCGTCCACGATTTCAACGACGTGCTGACGATCGTGTCGGCCAATCTGGGCACCCTGCGCCGCCGCCACGGCCTGAGCCCTGAACCGGCGCGCCTCGTCGATGCGGCGCTGGCGGGCGCCGGGCGCGGGGCGGCGCTGACCCGGCGGATGCTCAGTCTCGTGCGCGGCGAGGATGAGGGAATCGCCGAGTGCGACCTCGGCACGAGCGTCGAGGCGGCGCTCGCCTTCATGGGGGCCAACGTGCTGCGCGACGTGCCGGTCATCAACCGCGTCCCCGGTGACCTGCCGCGGGTGCTGTGCGCCGAGCGCATCCTCGAAGTCGTCCTGCTCAACCTCGCCTTTCACTTCCGCGATCATGGGCTTCGCGGCTTCGCCGTCGGCGCTGCCGAGGAGGTTGGCGAGCATGCCGGTGAGCCTGGGACCGGATTCGGCCTGCCGCCGGGGCCCTGCCTGCGCGTCCTCATCGCCAGCGGGCAGCACGAGCCGGGCCGGCGGGCGCGGGCGCCGCATCCCGAACATCTGGAGACGGTGGCCCGGCTCCTCGCCGGGATCGGCGCCGGCTGGCGCCTCATCTCGGATGGGACCGGCGCGGAGGCCTTCCTCGCCGAGATCTGGCTCAAGGCCGCCGCGCGGCGACCGAAGGAGCCGGCCCTCTGGCAGCCCGCCTTGCGCGTCCTCCTCGTGGAGAGCGACAGCCTCGTGCGGGCGAGCGTGGCCGAGGCGCTGGCCGATCTCGGCCACGAAGTGGTCCAGGCGGCCTCGGGCGAGCACGCCCTGGCGCTCCTGTGCGAGAGCGCGGCCTACGACGCCATGGTGGCCGACCAGTCGATGCCGGTGATGACCGGCCTCCAGCTCGCCGCGACGGTGGTCGAGCGCTATCCCGACATTCGCATCATCCTGGCGAGCCCGCACGGGCATCTGCCGGCGGCCGCACGGCAGTTCCTGCAACTGGACAAGCCGTTCCGCCCCGACGATCTCGCGGCGGTGCTGAGCGCGGCGGCGCCGCAGGTCCGGGCGGCCTGACACCGGGCGGCCTCGCGAACGCTCGTGGCGGTCTCCGGCTGATCGCTTGGGCTTTGCCTTCCTCGTCATCGCGAGGCTCGGCGTAAGCGATTCCAGTGCGCGGCCTTTCAGGAAAGGTCACGGCCTGGATTGCTTCGGCTTCGCCTCGAATGGTGGAAGAGGATCCTGAAGCGATCAGCGAACGCCGCATGACAAGATGTCGGCCGAGAGAACCGAGGCTTTTTCGCTTTCCGGGAGGCTCCCGTTAACCTTGGACCCCGATAAATCGGTGCGTAGTATGTGCGTATCCGAGGATCGAATGGCTGTGGTTTCTCGCAACCATCAACGGACTCCCGGGAATCTCCGTGTTCTGGCTTGCGGCCTCGCGGTCGCGTTCGCTGTTCCGGCCCAGGCCGCCGACCTGCCGGCCCCGACCCCCGCGGCGGCCGGCGTCGATTGGTACACCGGCGCGCAGGCGCAGGCGGTGGACGACAGCTGGGCGGTGGCCGTCGACGGCTCGACCAGCATCACCTCGAACTCCTCGGCCTTCGGCTCCGTCACGGTGACGACGGCGCTGGGAAGCCCGCCGACGGTGAGTGGCGCGCGGGTGCGCGTCGAGGGCGTGGCCGGCACCTACTCCTATCCGGGGCAGTCCGTCGGGGGGCGCGTCACCGGCTACCAGCAGGAGGGCTCGCTGCTCGCCGGCTACGAGTGGATCTGGCGGGACGCGGCGCTCGCCGGCTATATCGGCTTCAACGTCCGCAGCAACCAGCTCTCGATCCCCGACCCCGGAAACCCGGTGGTCGGAACCGGCGTCGGCCTGAAGGTCGCCGGCAACTTCTACGCGACGCCGACCGACCGGACCATGGTCTCGGCCTACGGCTCCTACTCGACCAAGTTCAACGCCTACTATTCCCGCTTCCGCGTCGGCTACATGGTTGCCGACGGCGTCTATATCGGCCCGGAGGCGCTGTTCCTCGGCGACGACTTCTTCCGCCAGTACCGCGTCGGCGCCCACCTCTCCGGCCTGAGCTTCGGCCCGGTCCAGATGTCACTCGCGGTCGGTTACGTGAAAGATCGGGTGCAGGGCACGGGCTATTATTCGAGCATCGAGGCGCGGGCGAATTTCTGAGGGGAAGGCGCGCATCGCCCTCCTCGACAGGTTGGGAATCCCGGCCCGCCGCATCGCGCCGATGGTGCGTGCCGGACGCGGTCAGACCTTGAGGCCGCATGGACAATCCGCCGCCTTGCCGCGGCGTCTCAGCGCGAAGTATTTCCGCTCAATTGAGTACAACCCGCGCCGAAAGGAATGTATTCCTTAACGTCGCGCACGATTTCCGTGAAGGTCCTTCCAAAGTCGCAGGCATCTTTCTACGGATGACCGGACGCTCTGCGGCGCGACATCAACCCTGTTCGCAAAGTTGGGCTGCGGACGCGTGAACGCATCCGGAAATCGTCGTATTTGAATGATGAACCGGTCCACGACGCAGGGGTGGCGAGTGTGATACGTGCGCTGCGGTGGCTGGCGTGGATGGGAACGACGGTCGCCGGCCTCGTCCTGCTGAGCCAGCCGGTCGGGACCCAGAACCAGCTTGCCATGAGCCTTGCCGCCATGGCGGCGATGATCGTGCTGTGGCTGTTCCTCGACGGGCCGCGCACCCGCTTCGTGTTCCTGGCGCTCGGGAGCCTCGTGGTGCTCCGCTACATCCTGTGGCGGGTCACCGACACGCTGCCCTCGCCCGGCGACCCGGTCAGCTTCGGCTTCGGCCTGCTGCTGCTCGTCGGCGAGCTGTACTGCGTCTTCATCCTGTTCGTCAGCCTGATCATCAACGCCGACCCGCTCAAGCGGCGCCCGCCCCCGGCGGCGAGCGCGGCCGACCTGCCCACCGTCGACGTCTTCGTGCCGAGCTACAACGAGGACGCCGCCATCCTGGCAATGACGCTGGCGGCCGCGCGCCAGATGAATTACCCGCCCGACAAGCTCACCGTCTGGCTCCTCGACGACGGCGGATCGGACCAGAAATGCGCCGACCCGAACCCCGAGAAGGCCAAGGCCGCGCGCGAGCGCCGGCGGGAGCTGACCGCACTCGCCGAAGGGCTCGGCTGCCGCTATCTCACCCGCGCCCGCAACGAGCACGCCAAGGCGGGTAACCTCAACAACGGGCTTGCCTTCGCCACCGGCGAGATCGTCGTCGTGCTTGATGCCGACCACGTCCCGTTCCGCTCCTTCCTGAGCGAGACCGTCGGCTACTTTGCCGAGGATCCGAAGCTCTTCCTCGTCCAGACGCCGCACGCCTTTCTCAATCCCGATCCGATCGAGCGCAACCTGAAGACCTTCGAGCGGATGCCGTCGGAGAACGAGATGTTCTACGCGGTGACGCAGCGCGGGCTCGACAAATGGAACGGCTCGTTCTTCTGCGGCTCCGCCGCCCTGCTGCGCCGCACCGCGCTGGACGAGGCCGGCGGGTTCTCCGGCATCACCATCACCGAGGATTGCGAGACCGCGTTCGAGCTGCATTCCCGCGGCTGGACCAGCGCCTATGTCGACAAGCCGCTGATCGCCGGCCTCCAGCCCGAGACGCTCTCGGCCTTCATCGGCCAGCGCTCGCGCTGGTGCCAGGGCATGTTCCAGATCCTGCTGCTGAAGAACCCGGTGCTGCAGAAGGGGCTCAAGCCGATCCAGAAGATCGCCTACCTCTCGAGCATGACGTTCTGGTTCTTCCCGGTGCCGCGGCTGATCTTCATGTTCGCGCCGCTCCTGCACATCTTCTTCGATCTGAAGATTTTTGTGGCCAGCGTCGATGAGTCGATTGCCTACACGGCGACCTACATCGTCATCAACCTGATGATGCAGAACTACGTCTACGGCAAATTCCGCTGGCCGTTCGTGTCGGAACTCTACGAGTACGTCCAGGGCCTCTATCTGTCGAAGGCGATCGTCTCGGTGATCTGGTCGCCGCGCAAGCCCACCTTCAATGTCACCGACAAGGGCATCAGCCTCGACCACAACCACCTCTCGTCGGCTTCGCTGCCCTTCTTCGCTGTCTACGGGCTGCTCGCGGCGGGCTGCGCGGTGGCGGCGTGGCGCTACCTGTTCGAGCCGGGCGTGACCAACCTGATGCTGGTGGTCGGCCTGTGGAACTTTTTCAACCTGCTCACCGCAGGCGCCGCGCTCGGGGTCTGCGCCGAGCGGCGCCAGTTGGAGCGCGCGCCCTCGCTCGCCATCAACCGCCGCGGCCAGATCACGCTGGCCGGCCGGGCCATCGACGTGACGATCGAGCGCGTCTCGGCGGAAGCCTGCACGGTGCGCCTGCCCGCCGCCCTGCTGCCGACCGGGGTCGGACACCGCACGCTCACCGGCGCGCTCACCGTCGTTCCGGTGCCCGGTGCGCGCCCGGCCGGCGCCCTGCCGGTGACCCTGGAAGGGATCGAGCGGACCAAGGACGAGGCCTTCGCCCGCCTGAGCTTCGGCCGCCTGCGCCCGCAGGATTACGTGGCGCTGGCCGGCCTGATGTACGGCGACGCGGAGGCGATGCGCCGCTTCCAGATGCGACGGCGGCGGCACAAGGACATCCTCACCGGCACGCTGCAATTCATCTGGTGGGGGCTCTCCGAGCCGGTGCGCGCCGTGCGCTACGCCCTCGCCGCCGACGCCCGCCCGGCCGTCGCGCCCGTGATCGACGGCACCTCGCCGATCTACGACGCGCCGGAACAGGCCCCGACGGGGGCGAACCTGCCCGAGCCGCTTCTGGCGCAGCCCCCCGCGCTCCAGGCCGTTCCGCCGGCGGCGCGTGAGCCTGCGCCGGCCGAGGCGCCGAACGCGCCCCAAGCTTCTTCCCAGGCCCCTTCCCAAGCTCCTTCCCGCGCCTCGAACGACTGGGTGCGGATGATGCTCGACTACGAGAACGAACGTGCGCTCGCCGGGCGCTCCGGCCGCGAAGCGGGCACGGCGTGAGAGGGATGGCGATGCGGCATCCTTCACGGTTCGGCTTCGGTCCGTGGCGCCGGCTGGCCTGGGCGCTCGCCTGCATGGCCGCGGCGGGCTCGGTCATGTCGGGATCGGCCGCGCGGGCGCAGAGCTTCCTCGGAACCGGTCCGGCCGAGCGCCTGACCGTGCCCCCGACCGGCGACGCCCTGCGCAAGCAGAACCCGTCCCAAGCGCCGGCCCAGTCCGCCGCCCCACCGGCCGGGACGCAGGCCCGTCCCACGGCCGGCGACAACGCCGACACCGCGCGCCGCTCCCAGCCCCCGGTTCAAGCGACCATCGCCCCGGCCCGCCGCCTGCCCGCGGGCACCCGCGGCTTCCGCCTCTCGGGCGAGGAGGATGTGCTGCAATACCCGGTCTACCTCACCGAGGGGCAGGTGCGGGGCGCGGCGCGGCTGCGGGTCTCCTACCTCTCGGCGATCTCGGTGGCACCGGAAGGCTCGGAACTCACCGGCCTCGTCAACGGCACCAAGGTCGGCTGGACCCGGATCCAGGCGCCCGGCGCGGTCAAAGTCGTGGAATTCGCGATTCCCGACGGCGTCCTCAAGGCCGGCTACAACGCCGTGACCCTGACCGCGAGCCAGCGCCACCGGGTCGATTGCGGGATCGAGGCGACCTACGAGCTGTGGACCCAGATCGACCCCTCCCGCTCCGGGCTGGTGGTCGCGCCGGCCGCCGATCTCGATCTGAAATCGCTGGCCGCCCTGGAGCCCGACGAGAGCGGGGCGCTGCCCATCGGCGTGCTGCTCAACGAGAAGCCGACCCTGCCGCGGCTGGAGCGGATGATCGGCGCCGTACAGGCCGTGGCCGTGGTCAGCCGGCTCGCCCGGCCGGCGGTCAGCTTCGGGCCGCCGCTCTCCGGCCGCAACGGCGTCAACCTGCTCGTCGGCACCGCCGCCGAGATCCGCGGCACGGAGGGCATCGAGGATCTCGGGCCGATCACCGGGCCGCGGCTCGCCCTGCTGCCGCCGCGGGGCAACCGGGCACCGACGCTCGTCGTCACCGGTTCCGGCCCCGAGGACGTGCGGTCCGCCATCACCCAGCTCGCCGCGGCCGGCGATGGCGGCGGCAGCGCGCCCGGCGCCGCGCTCGCCCCCCTGATCCGGGGCTACGAGGTTCAGGGCGGCGAGCGGCTTGAACTGGAGCGCCTCGGCGTCACCAGCCGCGAGTTCAACGGACGCCTGCTGCGCACCCGGATCGAGCTGCGCTTTCCCGCCGATTTCGTGCCCGCCGATTACGGCAAGGCCATGCTGCATCTGGCCGGCGGCTACGCCGCGGGCCTCGATTCGAGCGCCCAGATCGTCGTCGACATCAACGGCCGCAACGCCGCCAGCGTACCGCTGCCCTATGCCCGCGGCGAGGTGTTCGACGATCAGGCGATCCCGCTGCCCTTGAGCCTGTGGCGACCGGGCCTGAACAGCGTCGAGATCAGCGCGCAGTTGCCCAACGCCGCCGACAAGGTCTGCGACACCCTCTCGCCGACGGCGCGCCAGCCGCGCTTCCTCTTCCTCGACCGCACCCGCCTCGAAATCCCGGCGCTGGCGCGAGCCGTGCGCAGTCCCGACCTCGCCGCGGTCAAGGCGGGGGCCGTCCCCTTCACCGCATCGGGCGGGCGGCCGCGCCTCGTGCTGCCGGTCGCCGATCGCGAGACGGCGGATGCCGCAGCGACCCTCGCCGCCCGCCTCGCCATCGCCGCCAAGCGCGTGATCGACTTCGAACTCGTGCCCGATGCCGGCGGCACGGAGGGCGGCGCCAAGCTCGTGGTGGCACCCGCCCGCGCCCTCAACCCGGTGACGATCCAGGCCGCCGGCCTCGATCCCGACGAGATCCGCCGCGTCTGGCAGGGGCGGGCCGAGACGGTGGCGACACCGGGGCAGTTCGGGCCCGAGGGCGTGCTGACCCTCGACCGGCTGCGGCGAAACCTGCCGATGCGCTGCGCCCTGCCGCCCGCCGCGGTACCGGTCAGCGTCGCGGCCGCGCCGCCTCCCACCGCACCGGCGGCCGCCCCTGCCCCGGCGCCCTCTCCGCGCGCGCCGCCGCGGTCGGCAGCCCCGGAAACCGACGAGGAGCTCGTGGCCCGCTGGGACCAGACCCTGTCGGGAGCCGCCTTCGTGCCCACGGTTCTGCGGGAGGGCTGGACCCGGCTCGCGAATGCGGCGCTGCGGCTGCGCAGCGACGTGACCGGTCTGATCGAGGCGCCGGCAGCGGGAGACGTGCCGATCAATCCGCGCGCCTCGCTGATCATCGCCGAGGATAGCAGCGGATCCCAGCTCAGCGAGACCACCGTGCTCGTCACCGCCCCGAACCCGTCGATGCTCAAGGCCTCGGTCTCCTGCCTCGTCGATCCGGTGGTCTGGACCCGCCTCGTCGGGCGTGCCGCCTTCCTCGACGCCTCGGACGGCACCCTCACCACCGTCGAACCGGACCGCGTCGCGCTGATCGAGACCCGGACGTGGTCGCTCGCGAATTTCCGGCTGGTCTCGGCGGCGTGGCTCTCCCTCAATCCCGGCTACTACGTCGGCATGACCCTGTTCATGGCCCTGTGCCTCGGCCTCGCCACCACGGGCCTCGTGCGCCAACTCGGCCGGAGGAACTCCTGATGCGGCCCGCCCCCGCACGGTCTCGTGCTCGCGCTCGTGCCAGTGCCCGTCTCCGTCTCGGCGCGGTCCTGCGCCGCGCCGGGTGGGTCATCGCCCTCGCGGCGGCCGGGCCGGCCGCTGCCCAACAACCCGCACAGCAGCCGTCGCCCGCGCAGGCGGCGCAGCCGGCGGTTCAGCAGTCGGAAGCCACCACGGTGCCGCCCGCGACCGCCCTGCCGAGCCCGCCGCGCCCCGAGGCGCCGGCGCGGACCGATGCCGGGCCGTCCCTTGCCAACACGCTCGGCGACGACGCGGCCTGGCGCGCCTACCGGGCGCGGTTCGTCACCGAGCAGGGCCGGATCGTCGACACCGCCAACGGCATGATCAGCCACAGCGAGGGCCAGGGCTACGGCATGCTGATCGCGGTCGCGGCCGGCGACCGGGTCGCGTTCGAGCGGATCTGGGGCTGGACCCGCGCCAACCTGATGGTGCGTTCCGACGAGTTGCTGGCCTGGCGCTGGGCCCCCGACCACCGCCCGGCGGTGGCCGACATGAACAACGCCACCGACGGCGACATCCTCGTCGCCTGGGCTCTGACCGAGGCGGCGGAGGCCTGGGGCGAGCCGTCCTACCGCACCGCCGCGCGCCGCATCGCCGTCGAGTTCGGCCGCAAGACCATCCTGTTCAAGGATCCGCACGGGGCGCTCCTGCTGCCGGCGGTCTCCGGCTTCTCCGCCCGCGAGCGCGCCGACGGGCCGCTCATCAACCTGTCCTACTGGGTCTTTCCCGCCTTCCAGCGGCTGGCGATCGTCGCGCCTGAATACGACTGGGCCTCGCTGATCCGCAGCGGCCTCGACTTCCTGCGCCAGTCCCGCTTCGGCCCGAGCAGCCTGCCGACCGAGTGGATCTCGGCCAAGGAGGCCCTTCGCCCCGCCGACGGCTTCCCGCCGCTGTTCTCCTACAACGCGATCCGCGTGCCGCTCTATCTCGCCTGGGCCGGGGTCGGGCGGCCGGAGGATTACGCGCCCTTCAAGACGCTGTGGGGCGGGATCGACCGCGAGCGCCTGCCGATCGTCGACACCCGGGACGGGCAGCCGGTCGAGTGGCTGAGCGAGGTCGGCTACACGGCGATTCCCGCGCTCACCGCCTGCGCCGCCGACGGCACGCCCTTTCCCGAACCGTTAAGGACGGTGCAGGACAATCAGAACTACTATCCGACCACCCTCCACCTTCTCGCGCTGATCGCGGCCCGGATGCGGTATCCGTCATGCGTGAAATCCTGACGCCCTCCGCGGCCGCGCTCGCCGCACTCCTCCTGACCGCGGGCTCTGGGCCCGCCGCGGCTCAAGGCGGCGCGCAGCCGGCGCCCGAGGCCGCCCCACGCCTGATCTACGGCGACGGCGCCCGCGCGCCCGCGATCGTGGTCGATCCAGAGACCGGCGGCACGCCCGGCATGGTCGATGAGAGTGCCTTGCGCTACTACGCCTCGCAGAAGCAGACCGCGCGGATGAAGGCCGAGATCGCGCGGCTGAAGCGGCTCTATCCGGGCTGGACCGAGCCCTCCGACCTCGACACCCTGCAGCCAAGTCCGCCCGAGGAGGCGCCGCTGTGGGACCTCTTCACCGCCGGGCGCTTCCAGGACCTGCGCGCGGCGATCACCAACCGCCGCTCGCTCGAACCGAACTGGCAGCCCTCGGAGGAGCTCGCGCGCAAGCTCCGCCGGGCCGAGTTCCGCAACAGCATCAAGGCCGCCGCCGAGCGGAACGCTTCGGGCAAGAACGCCGAGGAGGTGGTCGCGCTCTACCGCGCCGATCCCGGCGCCCTCGACCCGACCGACCTCGAAAGCCTCTGGATCATCGCCGACGCGCTCGCCGCCACGGGGGCCACCGAGGACGCATTCGATCTCTACAAGTCCGTCCTCGACGGCAGCGCCGATGCGGGCGCGCGGCTCGCCACGATCCAGAAGGCGATGGGCCATCTCAAGATGGATCAGGCCGAGCGGCTCATCGCCATGGGGCGCACCGTCTCGGAGGGCGTCTCGGAATTCGACGCGATCCGCCTCGACATCACCCGCGCCCGCATCGCCGCCTTCCTGCACGACGAGCCGGCCCAGACGCCGACGCTCGCCGACCTCACCGCCTTCCAGGCCTACGCCCGCAAGAGCGGCGACCCGAGCCAGACCGGCCTGCTCGGCTGGTACGCCTACAAGAGGCGCCAGTTCCGCGAGGCGCTGGAATGGTTCAAGCTCGCCATCGGCCGCGGCGGCGACGCCATGGTCGCCCACGGCCTCGCCCACACCTTGCGCGAACTCAACATGCTGCGCGAGGCCGAAGAGGTGGCTTACGCCTGGCGCGACCGCTTCGTCGGCAACGAGTTGCTGTTCATCGACGTGCTCGAACGCAAGCTCACCCAGGCCAACCCGCCCTTCATCGAGCCGGCCCGGATCGAGCGCTACGCCAAGGTCGTGATCGCCTCGGCCTCCGGCGAGGGCGCGCAGGGGCTGGCGTGGTACGCCTACAATTCCTGCCAGTTCGACACGGCGCTCGAATGGTTTCAGCGCGCCGTCGCCTGGATGCCGAGCGAGACCACGGTGTTCGGCTACGCTCTCACGCTCCAGCGTCTCAAGCGCCAACGCTCCTATCTCGAGGTCGTGAACCGCTACGACGGCCTGTTTCCGAAGGTCGTCGATTTGCTGTTCCGCGAGGATCCCGGCGGGCCGCCCCTGCCCTGTGCCGCCCCGCAGCCACCGGCCCGGTCCCCGGCGCAGGCGAAGACCGAGCCGAAGCCCGACGTCCCCTCCTACGGGCGCGTGCCGCGGCCGGACGCCGCCACGGTCGGCGCCCAGGCCGGCACGGTGCCGGCGGCGGTGCAGCGCGGCGAATTTCCGCTGAGCGTGCCCCTCGACAACCCCTTGCGCTACCCGCCGGGGTCGCTGCAGCGGGCGCTCTCCGAACCGGCCGCGCCCGGCTCGTACGCCCGCGAGCCCGTGACCGCGCGGCCGCCGCTGGTGGCGCGGCGGGTAAACGGGGCGGGGCCGATGCCCTACGAGCGCTACGGCTTCACCCTGCTGCCGGGCTATAACGGTCTCGACAAGCCCGAGGGGCTCTCCCCGGCGCCGCCCGGTACGCTGTGGCAGGACCAGCAGGCCGAGCGCGGCCGGGCCGCGTCGAACCCGGAGAGCGACCGCTTCTCGGTGCCCTCCCGCCTCTCCTCCGGGACCGGGCCGAACGGGAAGGGCTTTCCGTGAGATCGCGTCTCCTCCGGCCCCTCGCGGCGGCGGCTCTGCTGCTGACGGGTCCCGTCTTGATCCAGTCCGCCTCGGCCCAGTCCGCGCCGGTGCTGCGCCTGCCCGGCGCCGGCCCGGTCGCGGGCGTCGTCGAGACGCGTCTGCGCGACGGGTTCGACCAGCGCATCCGCTTCGAGGGCGGCGACGGCCGCAACCATGCCGAGATCGCCCTGCGCAACGAGACCGGCGACCTCCTGCTCGCCTTCCCGCCGCGGCTGGCCAAGCCGAGCCAGTTCGGCATCGAGGGCGAGATCGCCGTCCGCTTTCCCGGCCAGCCCCTTCGCGTGGTCGCGCCGCGGCGCAACGGCTACGGACCGGTCGGCCTCGCGCTCGGCACCGACTGCCTCTACGCTTGGCAGTGGTTCGAGCGGGCGAGCGCGGCGCAACGGGTCGCGAGGAGCGGCGGCTTGTTCGACGGGTCGGTGGCCCCGACCGCGGGCCGACGCGCGCTCTCCTTGAGAATTCGGCTGTGCCGCACGGCGCAGGCGAGCCTCGACGATCTCGTCGCCGCGGTCGAGCGGATGACCATCAACCTTCCCGGCGTGTCCGGCGGCCGGACCGCGGCCCGTCCGCGCCCGGCCGCGGTCCGGCGTGAAAGGGCCGCGCCGGCAAAGAGGCAGGCCGCCCGGCCCGCATCCAGCGAAGCGCCCACTGACGCCGCACCGAAATCGGCGACCGTGCCTCCGGCCCAGCCGCAAGCTGCGCCGCCGCTCCGGCCGCCGGCACCGACACCGCCCGACAGCGGCGGGCGCCGCTACCTCGCCCCCACCACGCCGCAGGGTGCCACCCCGGCAACCGACCCACAGGCCACGACCCCGGCGGGGGGCGCACAGCGCTACATCACCGATGTGCCCAAACCGGCCGAGGGCGCGGGCGGCGGGCTGATGCCGAGCCCGGCTCCGGGCCGCACGACCGGAGAGAGTCTGTCGCGCGATCTCCCGGCGGAGGCCTATCGCCCCGCACCGGGCCGCACCGGGCCCTGAAAGCATCGTCCCGAAAGGTGGCCGCCGGCTTTCGGGAAAAGACGATGCAAAAACAACGATCTAGAGCATCGTCCTGGATCCGATATCCAGGATGATGCTCGAGCCGAGCGGACGCTCAAACCCAAGTGAGGGCGAGGCCGCTCAAGGCCGTGAACACGACGACACTCCAGGGCGGCGCCTTCCAGACGGTCAGCAGGACGAAGGCGAGCGCGGCGAGGGCAAAATCGCGGGGTGAGCCGACCACACCGGTCCAAACCGGATCGTAGAGGGCCGCGCCCAGGATGCCGACGACGGCCGCGTTGGTTCCGCGCATCGCCGCCCGCGCCGCCGGCCGCGACCGGACGGCATCCCAGAACGGCAGCGTTCCGTAGACGAGCAGGAGGCCGGGCAGGAAGATCGCGATCAGCGCGAGGGCGGCGCCGATGACACCGTTCGGGCCCGGCTGTGCCACCGCTCCGAGATAGGCGGCCACCGTGAAGAGTGGTCCCGGAACGGCTTGGGCTGCGCCGTAGCCGGCCAGGAAGGCATCCGGCGACACCCAGCCCGGCTCGACGAGGGCCGAGCGCAGCAGCGGCAGCACGACGTGGCCGCCGCCGAAGACGAAGGCACCGGAGCGATAAAAGGCGTCCGCCACGGCCAGGGCCTGGGCACCGAGCGTCTGTGCGAGGAGGGGCAATCCGATCAGCAGGAGCAGGAAGACGGCGAGCGCGACGCTACCGGCCCGGCGCGTGACCGGAACGGCGCGCGCGCCGCTGCCCGGCCCGTCATCCGAGCGGCAGAGGACGAGGCCCGCCAACGCACCGAGGGCGATCGCCAGGACCTGGCTGAACGCCGTTGGGGCGAAGACCGTCAGCAGAAGCGCCCCGAGAGCGAGCGAGGCCCGCGACCGATCGGGGGCGAGCGACCGGGCCATGCCCCAGACCGCCTGCGCGACCACCGCCACGGCCACGAGCTTCAGTCCGTGGATCAGTCCTCCGCCGACCGGGCCGGAGATCGCGTCCGCGCCGTAGGCGAAGGCCAGAAGCAGAAGGGCTGAGGGCAGTGTGAAGGCTGTCCAAGCCGCAAGACCGCCTAGAAGTCCTCCGCCCCGCAGGAGCCCCAAGGCAAACCCGACCTGACTCGAAGCCGGCCCTGGCAGGAACTGGCAGAGTGCGACCAGATCGGCATAGCCCGCCTCGTCGATCCAGCGCCGCCGCGTCACCAGGGCCTCTCGGAAATATCCGAGATGGGCGATCGGACCGCCGAAGGAGGTCAGGCCGAGCCTGAGAAAGACGAGGAACACTTCGCCAGCACTTCCCGGTTCGCCTCGCGGGGCTCTCCGCCTCTCATCGCCCCTCATCGAGGGTACAGAGCCGGTGGTGCTCGTGACGTTCCCCCGATCAGTCATGCAGCGTCACACCAATGCCGGGGCGCCCGCTGCGGCCCGTCCCGGCTCGACCTATAGCGTCGGCTGCCGACACGGCCCAGACATCGGCGGGTACCGAATGGGGCGAGGTTCGGGCGCGGGAGTCGCACGGCAAGCACACCGCGAGCGCCCTCCCCTCTTCGGGCAGCGTGATGGCGACGGGGCGCTTCTGCAATCCGGGGTGCAGCGGGATGGGAACGATTTTGAACGACAAACGCCGAACGGCCCGTCGCGGCGTTTGCCGGCGGGCTGTGTGTCTGTCTGTTTGTTTGGTGTGTTGGTTGCGGGGGCTGGATTTGAACCAGCGACCTTCAGGTTATGAGCCTGACGAGCTACCGGGCTGCTCCACC
>JAESFL010000128.1_pt1 | contig 54680 bp, 50 predicted proteins | sample 9269401 | NCBI WGS metagenome assembly JAESFL01 (sample SAMN14506025, study PRJNA617098) | algae metagenome | isolation source: Gloeocapsa sp. UFS-A4-WI-NPMV-4B04 and co-occurring heterotrophs from desert... | place: USA: Utah | collected 2006-10-01 | reverse complement strand
AACTCGCACGAAGGACGCCCTCTGGAGCACCATCGGCACCCTGCTCGCCGGGTTCACACCCGTCGAGTGCGCCAACTACCTCGCAAATGCTGGATATGAGCCCGTCTAACTCGTAACCGCTCTAGTATCGTCGAGATATTTGAGTTGGTAAAATCTGCTGGATTTGCAGTTTTCAAGTCTTCGTACATGGATCATGTAGAGCCCTACCACAGTGAGGTGAGTTATCAGGATTATCCGACTTTGCGTCCGGTTCGAAATAGCCAATTTCTTTCACTGAAGATCGACAACGGCATACCTGTTGACGAGACATCCTTCATTGGCTGTCTGTATCGACACGCAAGCAATCTTGGTCACAAAATTATATTCGAGGAGCGGAAGAATGTCGCGCAAGCCTCCTTTGGCCCTCTACATGCAGTACTGATTACCGCCTGCTAATCTTTCGCGGAACGTCCGGCCACCGGACGTTCCCTCATAGCCCTCCACCTTACTGTTCGCTCCCCAACCGTCTCCACGACGAGTTTCGCCGCCCCTCCTTCGGACGGTCGCGCCGACGATCACCTCGACGATGAGGTCCCGAGGTTCTCCAGACCGTCGCCCGGACCTTCCGTCCGACCGTCTCTTCAACCGTTGAACTTCCAACCGTCGTACGTTTCCTGCCGCTGACGTTCGGCTCGACCATCTACTGGCGGGGGAAGAAGGCAGCCCGAGGCTCCGGCCCGGCAGGAGTGCCCGCCCAAAAACTCCCTCGCAGTTCGTGTTCCTTCTATACTGCAATCGAGGCGGACCGGGAGGGCGCAGAACTCCTTGCCTCTCCTGACCATCAACCTCCTATCAGCGGGAAGGAGCCATGATCAGCCTTCACGCCTACCTTGTAGGGCGGGGACAGGATGCACGTGGGCGGAGCGCTCACGACGTGCTTGCGATGTCGGATCGCGAGATAGAGGCGCACCATGACTGGGTGCAGTGGCTCTTCCCGCTTCCAACTCGCTCTGCTGCCGTGCTGGGTTCACCTGTTCTCACGGCCAGCGACATCGCGGCCATCAGAGGCGATCCACGCGCCATCGAGATGCTGGAGCATGCCTCGGAGCGCCTGCTTCGCTACTATGGGAGCACGGATCATTGGCTCTCCCCCTATGACCACAATCACCTGAGGATCACCCGAATCATCCAGAGCTTGGGGCTGCTGGTCGGCCCTGACGCGGCACGGCGGTTCTACGATGCTGTTATGGCTCTGCATGAGGCTGCTGGAGCCCCAGTGAACCAGGATAGCTTAGGCCGCTGGAAGCAGGCGCTCGGCGAGCCGTAAGGGGGACTCGGCCACACACGGCTCTGCATCAATCCGCAGTTTTTGCCTCGCAAGGACCTGTCGCCGCTGAGTTCGGACCTCGGTGCGGGGCGGCGGTCTATCTGCCTCAACAGGGTGTCCCTTGATGCTCCTTGCAGGACTGAACCAGTGGGCAAAACACCGCTTTTGTATTGGTCGCCTATGGTACGCCGTCAGCCGCAACGAGAACGGATAGAGCCCAAAGTTTCTATGGTTTTCTTCTATGGTTTTGAATTATGGCGACTGGGCCGTGAAAAACCAATAACTTACAGGGAAGTTGGTGCCCCTGGCCGGGATCGAACCAGCACTCCTTGCGGAACTCGATTTTGAGTCGAGCGCGTCTACCAATTCCGCCACAGGGGCAACGCGGATTTTGGGTTATCACGGGGGGCGAAGCAGGGTCAATCAGGCCGGCGCCGGCGCCGGAAAGCGCCTGCCGCCGCGGGCGCCGGCAATGTGACTCTTAAGGCCCGGGTCTGCCAGAGGAGGCCCGTCGCGGCGATCCGCGGCAGGGCAGGGGGGCTCGTTTGCCTCGCCACGGACGGCTGCCTGTGCTCAAAGGACCCTCCCGGGGACGAACGCCCCGTGCCCCCAACGGGGGCTTCCCCCTTCAGGTGCTGCCTCATCCAGGGGCTCCCCCACCCAGGTGCCCCTCGATGCTCAGACGCCTTTACGACTGGACCCTGTCCCTCGCGGCCCGGCCGTCGGCACCTTATGCGCTCGGCACGGTTTCGTTCGCGGAGAGCTCCTTCTTTCCCGTTCCCCCGGACGTGATGCTGATCCCCATGGCCCTCTCCCGGCCCGACCGGGCCTGGTTCTATGCGGCCGTTTGCACCATCACCTCGGTGGTCGGCGGTCTTCTCGGCTACGCGATCGGAGCGCTGCTCTACGATTCCGTCGGAGCCTGGCTGTTCCGGGTCTACGGCCTCACCGAGGGCGCCGAGGCCTTTCGGCAGAGCTATGCCCAATACGGCCACTGGATCATCCTGCTCAAAGGCCTCACGCCGATCCCCTACAAGCTCGTGACGATCACCTCGGGCTTCGCGAGCTACGATCTCTTCTGGTTCGTGGTGCTGTCGATCATCACCCGCGGGGGACGCTTCTTCTTTCTGGCCGCGCTGCTGGGGCGGTTCGGCCCCTTCATCCGTGATATCCTCGACCGGCATTTCAACAAGGTCATGGCCGTGCTCGGCGCAACCATCGTTGGCGGCTTCGTGGCCTTCCGCTACCTGTTCTGACCGACCATGCGTCGCGCCCTGACCCCCCGTAGCGTTCTCACCGCCATACTCTTCGCGGCTCTCGCGACGATCGGAGGAGCGCTCGTGTTCGAGTACGGGTTCGGCTTGCTGCCCTGCAAGCTCTGCCTGCAGCAGCGCATCCCCTATTACGGCGCCATCGGACTTGCCGCCCTCGGGATCGTCCTGCCGACAGGCTGGCAGCGGGTGGCGTTGGTGGCCCTGGCCCTCCTGTTCCTCGTCAGCGCTGGGATGGGGGCCTATCACGCCGGCGTCGAGTGGGGTTTCTTCGCGGGGCCCATCGATTGCGGGGGCGCGGGAGCGGCGCCCGCGGGATCCATGAACGACTTTCTGAATCAGCTCCAGAACACCCGGGTGGTGAGCTGCACCGAGGCCGCTTGGCGCTTCCTCGGCCTCTCGCTCGCAGGCTGGAACGTTCTGATCTCGCTCGGCCTTGCAGCGCTGGCGCTGATGACAGTGCCCGGCCGTCGCGCACGGATTTGACCCGGGCGCCTGTCGGCTCCATCCCGCTGGTCGCCGGAGGATGCCGGTTCTACGGCTCCAGCTCGCTGTCCCAGTAGAGGTAGTCGAGCCAGCTGTCGTGCAGGTAGTTCGGCGGGAAGAGGCGCCCGTTGGCGTGCAGGTCCTGCAGGGTCGGGGCGTAGGGCGCCTGGTGGGGCCACATCTCGACCTCGCGCGGGAGGCGGTCGCCCTTCCTGAGATTACAGGGGGAGCAGGCCGCAACCACGTTCTCCCAGGTCGTTTGCCCGCCCTTGGAGCGGGGGATCACGTGGTCGAAGGTGAGCTCGTCGCGGGTGCCGCAGTACTGGCAGGTGAAGCGGTCGCGGAGGAAGACGTTGAATCGGGTGAAGGCTGGGTGTCGGGACGGTTTGACGTAGGTTTTCAGCGAGACCACGGAGGGAAGCCGCATCTCGAAGCTCGGACTTCGAACCGTCTTGTCGTATTCGGAGACGATGTTCACCCGATCGAGGAACACCGCCTTGATGGCATCCTGCCAGCACCAGATCGACAGAGGGTAATAGCTCAACGGCCGGTAATCGGCGTTGAGAACCAGCGCCGGGCAGGCATCAGGCCGGACCACAGGTTGGACGTGTACCGTCACTCCACCTCCTCCATTGGGAAGAGCGAAACCCCCGTACCCTCAAGTCTACAAATAACGTGACGGACTTGTGAAGCCCTGCCCAGGGCGGGCGTTGCCGCACCCACAGGAAACGCCCTGCAGCGCCCCCGTGTTCGTCCGCTGGTCTTATCCAGGCGGCGATCGGGGCCTGTAGAGGGTTACGGCGCACTGGCTCCGGCCCGATGAGAAGCCTGATTCTGGCAGCGATCTCGGGCCGGTGCAGGGTCGCGGCGGGGTCATGCCGGTCCAGTAAGGAGCCGGGTCCCGGTGGCAAGGAACAGGGAACAGCGCGGTCATCCCCGGCCGATGAAGGGCATCTTGGTCGCCATCACGGTCATGAACTGCACGTTCGCGTCGAGCGGCAGGCCGGCCATGTAGACCACGGCCTCGCCGACATGCCGGGCGTCCATGCGGGGCTCCGCCTTCATGGAGCCGTCGGGCTGGAGCACCCCCTCGGTCATCCGCTCGGTCATGGGCGTCGCGGCGTTGCCGATATCGATCTGGCCGCAGGCGATGTCGTAGGCCCGGCCGTCGAGAGAGGTCGATTTCGTGAGCCCCGTGATGGCGTGCTTCGTCGCCGTATAGGGCGCCGAGAAGGGGCGGGGGGTCGTCGCCGAGATCGAGCCGTTATTGATGATGCGCCCGCCCCGGGGGGTCTGGTTCTTCATGATCCGGAACGCTTCCTGCGTACAGAGAAACGGCCCGGTGAGGTTCGTGTCGACCACGGCGCGCCACTGCTCCACCGTGAGGTCTTCGATGGGCACCGGCGGGGCGCCGATTCCGGCGTTGTTGAAGAGCACATCGAGGCGCCCGAAATCGTCCTTCACCTTCGCGAAGAGGTCGCGAACGGAGGCGGGATCGCCCACGTCGGCGGTCGCCACGAGGGTGCGGCCCTGGGCGGCCCGGGCCGTCTCCTCCAGAGGCTCCCGGCGACGCCCGGTGAGCGCCACCGCATAGCCCGCGCCGGAAAGGGCGAGCGCCACCGCCCGACCGACCCCGGTTCCCGCTCCCGTTACCAATGCGAACCGCTCGCCCGACATGCCGGTATCCCCTTCTGGCCTGGAATTCGTGGCGCAGGGGGCCACGGGTATCGGGCGATGTCCAGCACCTGAAGACCTCCTCCTGTGAATGTCACCCCTGCTCTTCCCGAAGGCCTCGTCCAGGGCCGCCCCTGCAGTTGCCAGCCCTGCCACCGTCGCGCTGATCTACAAGAAGGGGCATCCCCCGCGAATGGCAGCCCTGCGCCTCCGGCCTTGACGGCGCGGCGGCATCGGGCCAAGGGCTGCCCGGAATTGGATGGGATCGATGGTTCAGTTGTTTCTCTGGGCAGCCCTGCTCAGCGTTGCGATCTGGCTCGTGCTGCTCGTCGCCCGAGGCGGCTTCTGGCTCATGCGCGAACGGCTCGATGGTCGGGATCCGGCACCCGCCGCCTGGCCCACGGTCGTCGCCGTCGTGCCCGCCCGCAACGAGGCCGAGGTCATCGGCCGATCCGTCGGCTCGCTCGTCGCGCAGGATTATCCCGGCCCCTTCCGGATCGTCCTCGTCGACGACCACAGCCAGGACGACACCGCCTCGGTCGCGGAAGAGGCGGCCCGGGCGAGCGGCCGCGCCGAGCGCCTCACGATCGTGCGCTCCAGACCCCTGCCGCAAGGCTGGGCCGGCAAGGTCTGGGCCCTGTCGGAGGGCGTCCGCCACGCGGGCGATCTCGCCCCCGAGGCGCCCTTCCTGTGGTTCACGGATGCCGACATCGAGCACGACCCGTCGAGCCTGCGGCTTCTCGTCGGCAAGGCGGAACACGAGAAGCGAGACCTGGTTTCGCTCATGGTCCTCCTCTCCTCGGAAGCCTTCTTCGAGCGACTTCTCATCCCACCCTTCGTGTTCTTCTTCGCGCTGCTCTATCCCTTTGCCTGGTCGAACGACCCGGGCCGCCGCACGGCCGCGGCGGCAGGGGGCTGCGTGCTCCTGCGCCGCGAGGCGCTGGAGAGGGCCGGCGGCCTCGCCCCGATCCGGGGTGCCATTATCGACGATTGCGCACTCGGCCGCCTCATCAAGGAAGGAGGGCGGCCGGGCGGCGCCTCCACCTGGCTCGGCCTCACCCGGAACCTGCGCAGCATCCGACCCTACGAGGGGCTCGACGACATCTGGTCCATGGTGGCCCGCAGCGCCTATACGCAGCTCGGGTATTCGCCCCCGCTCCTCGCCGGCACTCTGCTGGGCATGGTTCTCACCTATCTCGCCGGGCCCCTGGCGCTTCTGCTCTACCCCCTCCACGGGAGCGGCTTCGCCGCGCTCCTCGGAACGGCCGCCTGGCTTCTCATGAGCCTTGCCATCTCGCCGACCCTTCGCCTCTACCGCCAGCCCCTCTGGTGGGCACCCCTCCTGCCCGTGGCGGCCCTGTTCTATTGCGGCATGACCTTCTCTTCCGCTTTTGCCCATTACCGTGGCCGGGGTGGAGCCTGGAAGGGACGCGTTCAGGCGGGCGCGCAAGGAGGCTCCGCATGAGCTGCCCGGTCCGGGCAAGCCCGCGAGGGGGCTTGCCATGAGGGTCGGTGTCCAGGCAGGCGCGAGCCGCATGACCGCGCGCGACGGGCACCATGTCCACACGGAACCTCGGGACAGGCTCGCATGAACCTGGGCAAAAGGTCTGGTCCCGGGTTCCCTTAAGAAGAAAAGCTTGTGTATAAGACCCCTACTCAACAGGAGCAGTGATGATGATGCATGCGGGTACGCTCGTTCCCGCCAGGGACCGGCTCGAAAGCGTTCTTGGAGTGTCCTTCGGTGATGACGTCGATGACGTGCGCGAAGCGCTCAAAGGCCTCCAGAAGGACGATGGCCATTGGGTCTTCGAGCTTGAGGCCGACGCGACCATTCCGGCAGAGCACATCTTCCTGCAGCATTTCCTTGGCGAGATCGACGAGGAGCTCCAGCGCGGGCTTGCGGCCTATCTGCGCTCCATCCAGGGCGAGCACGGCGGCTGGCCGCTGTTCCATGCAGGCGACGTCGATATCTCGGCGACCGTGAAGGCTTACTTTGCCCTGAAGCTTGCCGGCGACAGCCCCGAGGCGCCCCATATGCGCCGAGCCCGAGAAGTGATCCTCGCCCGCGGCGGCGCCACGAAGGCGAACGTCTTCACCCGCATCGCGCTTGCGCTTTTCGGGCAGGTGCCCTGGCACGCGGTGCCGGTGATGCCCGTCGAGATCATGCTGCTGCCGCGCTGGTTCCCCTTCCACATCGAGAAGGTGTCCTATTGGTCGCGCACGGTGATCGTGCCGCTGCTCGTTCTCATGGCCCTGCGGCCGCAGGCCAAGAACCCCGGCAACGTGAACATCCGCGAGCTGTTCTTGCGGCCCCCCGAGGAGGAGCGCGACTTCATCGCGGTCAACAAGGACGACCGCCTGGGCCAGGCCTTCGTGGCGCTCGACCGGGTGCTGCGGGTCGTCGAGCCGCGCTTCCCCGGCGGCTCCCGCGACCGGGCGATCACCAGGGCGGTGGCCTTCGTGGAGGAGCGTCTCAACGGCGAGGACGGTCTCGGGGCCATCTTCCCGGCTATGGCCAACGCCGTGATGGCATTCCACGCGCTGGGCTATCCGGCCGATCACCCCTCCCTCTTGATCGCCAAGCGCTCCATCGACAAGCTGCTCGTCCGGGGCGAGCGCACCTATTGCCAGCCCTGCCTGTCCCCGGTCTGGGACACCTCCCTTGCCATGCATGCCCTCATCGAGGCCGGCGAGCCCGCGGACGGGGAGGCCCTCAACGCGGCGGCCCGCTGGCTTCTCGACCGCGAGATCCGCGTGAAGGGCGACTGGTCCTGGAAGCGCCCCGACCTCGAGCCCGGTGGCTGGGCCTTCCAGTACCGGAACGATCACTACCCGGACGTGGACGACACCGCGGTGGTCGGCATGGCCCTCCACCGTATCGACCCGGAGCGCTACCGGGGAGCCATCGAGCGAGCCGCCAACTGGATCCTCGGGATCCAGAGCGAGGGCGGCGGTTGGGGCGCCTTCGACGTCGACAACACGTACCATTATCTCAACGCGATCCCCTTCGCGGACCACGGGGCGCTCCTCGATCCTCCGACCGTCGACGTGACGGCGCGCTGCGTGAGCTTCCTGGCCCAGCTCGGCTACGGGCTGGAGCACGAGGCGATCCAGAAGGCCGTCGCCTTCATCCGCGCCGAGCAGGAACCCGACGGCTCATGGTACGGGCGGTGGGGCGTCAATTACATCTACGGCACTTGGTCGGCGCTCTGCGCCCTCAATGCGGTCGGGGTCGGCCACGACGATCCGGCGATCCGCCGTGCCGCCGCCTGGCTCGAAGCCCGCCAGGGGGAGGATGGGGGCTGGGGTGAGGACTGCGCCACCTACTGGCCGGAGCGCGTGGGGGAGGTGAAGGCTTCCACCCCCTCGCAGACCGCCTGGGCGATGCTCGGCCTAATGGCCGCGGGCCAGGTGGACTCCGAAGCCGTCCAGCGGGGTGCCGCCTACCTCGAGAGCGCCCCCCGGGACGGCGCCCGCTGGGACGAGAACCTCTGGAGTGGTACCGGATTCCCACGGGTCTTTTATTTGAAGTATCATGGCTATGCGGCCTACTTCCCACTCTGGGCCCTCGCACGGTATAAGAAGTTGATGCGCAGCAACGACCGGCGTGTCCAAGTCGGCATGTGATTCGCGGGCCGGGCCAGCCCGGTGCGAACACCCGCTCAGACACGGATCGTCCAGCTGTCCTGCTCATACGGGCAAGGGGTTAAGAGCGCGCAATGACCGCGCTCGGCAAGGGCAACAAAAACCATGCGGGTGGGGGTTCTCACGGGTCTCGCAGCCGAGGCGCGGCTTCTGTCGAGCGTGCTCTTCGACGGGAAAGCGGACCTCCGGATCGTCCGCACCGGCGCGGATTCGAGCCGTGCCCGGCGGGAGGCGCAGGATCTGGTCGATTCAGGCGTCTCCGCCCTTGTGAGCTTCGGCGTCGCCGGCGGTCTCTGCCCCAGCCTCGACGCGGGTGATCTCATCCTGGCCGACCGGGTGATCCTGCCCGACGGCCGTTCGGTATCGGCCGACGCGGCCTGGCTGCGCTTGGCGCGTCAACGCCTCGGGACCCGAGGGCACAAGACGGTGATCGGTCCCGTTGCGGCCGCCGATCGTCTTCTCGTCACCCCGGCCGAAAAGCGCCAGCTCTCGAAGATCTCGGGTGGCATCGCGGGCGACATGGAAAGCGGCGCCGTCGCGGAGATCGCCCATCGCGCCGGGCTGCCGTTCCTCGTGGTGCGGGCCGTCTCCGACGGGGCGACACGTGTCCTGCCCCGGGTGGCCCGGGTGCCGGTGCGCCCCTGCGGCGGCTTGAGCGTCGGCTCCATTGCCCATGCCCTGTTCGCGAGCCCCCGCGAATGGCCTGCCGTCGCCCGCCTCGCCCTCGAGACCCGCGCCGCACTCGCCACCCTCCAGGGCGCCGTCCACGCGGGCGCGCTGCTGCCGCCCTACTTGAGCGGCATGGAGAAGTCGGCCGCCTGAGAGCGGCCGAGAGAGCCTCACCGGTATCGGAAAACAAAAAGCGGCCCGATCCGGGGATCGCGCCGCTTCTGTCGTTGCGTGCTCCGCCGAGGGTATCAGGCCGCGTGGTGCGGCTGCTCCTTTTTCGTACCCTTCTTCGGCGTGGTGTCGGCGACCTCGCGCACGATCTTGTCGAACACATATTGCGCCGGGCGCTGGTTCTCGAGCGGAATCTCGGGCGCCATCGGGCCCGAGGTCTTGATCCCGCGCAGCACGGTCTTAAGTGCCTTCAGCGGGTTCTCGACCGTGTCGGTGACGGCGGTGGGCTCATAGCCGCAATGGACCATGCAATCCGCGCACTTCTCGTAGACGCCGGTGCCGTAGCTGTCCCACTCCGTGGTGTCCATGAGTTCCTTGAAGGTCTTGGCGTAGCCTTCGTTGAGGAGGTAGCAGGGGCGCTGCCAGCCGAACACGTTGCGGGTCGGGGTGCCCCAGGGAGTGCAGCGGTATTCCTGGTTCCCGGCCAGGAAGTCCAGGAACATCGTGGACTGGACGAAGCGCCACTTCTTCTTGCCCTTGCGGTGCTCGCCGCGCGCGAAGATCTCCCGGAAGAGGTTCTTGGAGGTCTGGCGGTTGAGGAAGTGCTCCTGGTCGGGGGCACGCTCGTAGGCGTAGCCGGGCGAAAGGGTGACGCCGTCCACCTTGAGGTCGTCGGTCACGTAGTCGAGATAGGCCGACACGCGGTCGGGATCGACGTTCCCGAACAGCGTGGCGTTGACAGTCACCCGGAAGCCCTTGGCCTTCGCGGCCTTGATGGCTTGGACGGCCTTGTCGAACACGCCGGTCTGGCAGACCGATTTGTCATGCTCCTCCTTCAGGCCGTCCAGGTGGACGCTGAAGGTGAGGTAGGGGCTCGGCGTGAAGAGATGCAGCTTCTTCTCGAGGAGCAGAGCGTTCGTACACAGAATGACGAACTTCTTGCGCTTCACGAGTTCGGCCGCGATCTGGCCGATCTCCTTGTGCAGGAGCGGCTCGCCGCCCGGAATCGAGACCACCGGCGCGCCGCATTCCTCGGCCGCCTGCACGCATTCCTCGACCGAGAGGCGTCGGTTGAGGATGTGGTCCGGATAGTCGATCTTGCCGCAACCGGCGCAGGCGAGATTGCACCGGAAAAGGGGCTCCAGCATGAGCACGAGCGGATAGCGCTTCTGGCCCGAAAGCCGCTGCTTCATGATGTAGGCGCCGACCTTGATCTGCTGTCTCAGAGGAACACTCACGTCCCGATCTCCTGAAGCTTTTGGCCTGCCGAGGCGAGGATGACCTCATCCGGCAGCCTGAATTGAACACGCTCCTCGACGCCGAACAGCGTCTCGATATGCGTGGCGAACAACGATTTCAACCGCTCCAGGAGTTCCTGGACCAGTTCTTCGGGCGCGGATGCGCCGGCACTGATGCCAACCGTCTGGACTCCCTCGAGCCATCTGGGATCGAGTTCGTCAGAATCCTCAATGAGATAGGCTGGAACGCCCGATGCCTCGCCGATTTCGCGAAGCCGGTTGGAGTTGGAGGAATTGCGCGCGCCCACCACGAGGATGACGTCCACGCGCCCGGCGAGTTCACGCACGGCAATTTGCCGATTTTGCGTCGCATAGCAGATATCGCGCGTATCCGGACCCACAATCTGGGGAAAACGGGCCTTGAGGGCTGCAATGATGTCGCGGGTATCGTCGAGGCTGAGCGTGGTCTGGGTCACATAGGCGAGCTTAGCGGGGTGCCGCGGGTTCAGGGCCGCGACCTCGGCGATGGAGGCCACGAGATGCACGCGCCCCGGGATGCGTCCGAGGGTTCCCACCACCTCGGGGTGGCCCGCATGGCCGATGAGCACCACCTCGTAGCCCCGCTCCGCGTAGCGCCGACCCTCCTGATGGACCTTGGCGACGAGGGGGCAGGTGGCATCCACGGTGCGCAGGTTTCGGACGGCGGCATCCCGCTCCACCTGCTCGGCGACCCCATGGGCGCTGAACACCGTCACGGCCCCGGGCGGGATCTCGTCCACCTCCTCGACGAACCGAGCCCCCTTCTTCTTCAGGTTCTCGACCACCCTCTTGTTGTGGACGATCTCGTGGCGGACGTAGACGGGCGCCCCATGGATGGCGAGGGCCCGCTCGACGATCTCGATGGCGCGCTCCACCCCGGCGCAGAATCCACGGGGTTGAGCCAGCAGGATACGCAGAGCCCTCTTCTCAGGTTCGCTGGCAACGGCCATGAATCCTCACATCTACACGGTCTTCGCGGGAGCTGCCCTTCCGGCGGGACGCCTCATGCTTGCCGCTTTTTACGTTACACGAGAAGCCGCGAGGCCAGGTTGGTCCATATTAGTCGGTGGACAATAGAGCCGTTGGGCCAGCAGCCAACCCACCGGGGGGCTTTACGCGTCGTTAGGGTTGACGACGGCAGGCTCACCGTGGCTTTCAAGCAACGCCTTGCGGCGCGACTCGATCCCCCGCGATCCGTGACGTCCCCCACCATCATGGCCGCAGGACCGGCCTGGAGACCCGCATGAGCCTCGATATCGCCGCCCTTTTCGCCGCGCACGAGGGCGACCGCTACGCGCTCCATACCGAACATCTCAACGAGCAGATGGTGCGTGTCCTCAAGGTGATCGGCTACGACGTGGGCTTCACCCGGGGGCAGGGGCCCTATCTCTGGGACCGCAGCGGAGCCCGCTATCTCGACCTTCTCAGCGGCTGGGGGGTGTTCGCGCTGGGCCGCAACCACCCGACCGTGCGGGACGCCCTCAAGAGCGCCCTCGATGCGGATCTCCCGAACCTGATCCAGATGGACGTCTCGCCCCTCGCCGGCATCCTGGCCGAGCGGCTCCTCAAACGCGTGCCCTATCTCGACAAGGCCTTCTTCGCCAATTCAGGGGCAGAATCGGTTGAGGCCGCCATCAAGTTTGCCCGCACCGCCACGGGCCGCACGGGCATCGTCTATTGCGGCCACGCCTTCCACGGCCTCACCTATGGCGGCCTCTCCCTCAACGGCGACAACGTGTTCCGCACCGGTTTCGGGCCCATGCTGCCGGATTGCATCGAGGTGCCCTTCAACGATCTCGAGGCCCTCGACAGGGCGCTCGCCTCGCGCCGCGTCGCCGCCTTCGTCGTTGAGCCGATCCAAGGCAAGGGCGTGAACATGCCCTCGGACGACTACCTGAAGGGCGTCGCCGAACTCTGCCGCAAATACGGCACCCTCTTCGTCGCCGACGAGATCCAGACCGGCATGGGCCGGACGGGACGCTTCCTCGCGGTGGAGCACTGGGGCGTGGAGCCCGACATGGTACTCCTCGCCAAGGCCCTGTCCGGCGGCCATGTGCCCGTCGGCGCCGTGCTCTGCCGCAAATGGATCTTCGAGAAGGTATTCAATCGCATGGACCGAGCCGTGGTGCACGGCTCCACCTTCTCCAAGGCCGACCTCGCTATGGCGGCGGGCATCGCGGCCCTCGAGGTGATCGACGGCGAACGTCTCGTCGAGAACGCGGCTGCCACGGGCGAGCGCCTGATGCGCAGCTTCAAGGACATGAGCGAGCGCTACGAGTTCCTGCACGGCGTGCGCGGCAAGGGCCTGATGATCGGTGTCGAGTTCGGTCCCCCGCGGTCCCTGAAGCTCAAAGCCGCCTGGGGCGCGCTGGAGAGCATGAATGCGGGCCTCTTCTGCCAGATGATCACGGTGCCGCTCTTCAAGGAGCACAAGATCCTCTCGCAGGTCGCGGGCCATGCGAGCCATTGCGTGAAGCTTCTGCCCCCGCTCACGATTTCCTCCCAGGATTGCGAGTGGATCGAGAGCGCGTTCGATTCCGTGATCGCCGAGAGCCACAGGGTTCCGGGCTCCGTCTGGTCGCTCGGCAAGACGCTCGCGGGGCACGCGGTGAAGATGCGGATGAACGCCGCTTGACGCTCACCCCCCGCACCCTCGCGAAGGCCTGACCTGCGCGCCCCGTGGGTTGCGCCGGCCACGGGAGCATGCCCCATTGAGGGCACGCCAATCAGCCCGAACGGGAGAAGTCCATGAACGTCCACGCCCCCCATGCCGCTCTCCGCTCGCACGAGCAGCGTCTCGACCGCCTCGCCGAGGTGGCCGTCAAGGTGGGCGTGAATCTCGCTCCCGGCCAGGAACTCGTGATGACGGCGCCGATCGAGGCGCTGCCCCTCGTGCGGCGGATCACGGAGCACGCCTACAAGGCCGGGGCCTCCTTGGTCACGACCCTGTTCAGCGACGACGAACTCACGCTCCTGCGCTACCGGCATGCGCCGGGCGACGCCTTCGACCGCACCCACGGCTGGCTCCTCGACGGAATGGCCAATGCCTTCCGGAGCGGGGCCGCCCGCATGGCAATCCGCGGCGACAACCCCTCGCTTCTGGCCGGGCAGGACGCCGACAAGGTGTCCCGCGCCAACCGCGCCCAGTCGATCGCCTATCGGCCGGCCCTGGAGCTGATCACTCAGTACGTGATCAACTGGTCGATCCTCTCCTACGCGACGCCTGCCTGGGCGAAGGCCATGTTCCCGGACGATTCCGAGGAGATCGCGGTCGTGCGCCTGTGGGACGCGATCTTCGCGGCCTCGCGGGTCGACGAGGCCGACCCCGTCGGGGCCTGGCATGCCCACAACCGGGCGCTTGCCCAGCGCACCGCGATCCTCAACGCTCGTTCCTACGAGGCCATCCACTTCAAGGGCCCGGGAACGGATCTGCGGGTCGGCCTCTCGGAAGGCCACGAATGGCTCGGGGGCTCCACGACCGCGCAGAACGGGATCACCTGCAATCCGAACATCCCGACCGAGGAGGTGTTCACGACGCCCCACAAGGACCGGGTGGACGGCACGGTGCGCAGCACCAAGCCGCTTTCCTACAACGGGACGCTGATCGAGGACATCGCGGTGCGCTTCGAGGGCGGCCGCATCGTCGATGCGAAGGCCCGCACCGGCCAAGAGGTTCTCGCCAAGGTGCTTGACACCGACGAGGGCGCCCGGCGCCTCGGCGAGGTGGCCCTCGTGCCCTATTCCTCGCCGATCTCGCAGAGCGGGCTTCTGTTCTTCAACACCCTCTTCGACGAGAACGCCGCAAGCCACATCGCGCTTGGCCAATCCTACGCATCCTGCATCAAGGGCGGCACGGCGATGTCCCCTGACGAACTCGCCCGCCGCGGCGCCAACGCGTCCCTGATCCACATCGACTGGATGATCGGCTCGAACGAGGTCGATCTCGACGGAATCACCAGAGACGGCCGCGCCGAGCCGCTGATGCGCAAGGGCGAGTGGGTGTAGGGCGGGATTTACCCTGACCTCGTGGGGCTCCTCCCTCCTCGCGAGGGGAGGGCAGGGTCCTATCCCCGGGCCAGCGCCTCGTTGACGAAGCGCATGCGCGCACGGCTGTCGGGCGCGATCCCCTGCTCCTGGCACCAGAGCGCAAAGACCTCGGACTTGATCGGTACCCGCACGACAGTGACGCCGGCGCGCTCGGCCTCCTGCTCGTTGTTGCGGGCTGCGGCGAGCCACTGGTCGTAGACGGGCGCGAGAACGTGCGGGTCTTCGACGAGGGCGAGGATGCGGGTGTAGTCCTCCCGCTCGTACCAAGGCAGGCCGGCTTTGCGGGGTGCGTCGGGCATGGTGCCTTGTCTGGGGGTTCGTCCGGAACGGGACCGCGAGAGGCGGGGTTAAGCTTTCCGACGCTTGAAGCGCGGGAAGGTTCCATATGGGCTTGAACGTGGCCTGTCGAAGCTCCACCGTCCCGGCTGGAGCATCTCGACAAGGTGGAGACCTTTTGTTCGCCGAGCGCGACTACCGGTCCATGCCAGACTTCGATCCTTGCGGCCGAGCGCATTGCTTGACACCCCCGTGACAGCGCGCAAGCATCCGCGCCGCGGCTCCCCGGCCAGGGAGCCAACGAGATCGGCTGCCTCGGGAAAACCGAGGCCGACAAAACTGACCAAGGGAGGATCAGAATGACATTGCCAATGGACCGCCGTACGGCGCTGAAAACCCTCGCTCTCGCCGGAACTGCAGCGGCCTCGGGTGGCCTTGGTGCCACCGGTGCCTTCGCCCAACAGACTACGGAACTCACCTTCTGGACGTGGCGCCAGGAGGACCGCTCGCAATACGCGCAGCTCTTCGGCGACTTCACCAAGAAGAATCCGGACATCAAGATCAACTTCCAGGGATACGAAGCCACCAATTACGGCACCGTGCTCTCCACGGCGCTCGCTGCCGGCAAGGGCCCGGACGTGATTCATATCCGCGCCTAAGGCGGTACCGAGCAATTCGCCAAGTCCGGCTATCTGGAGCCCCTCTCGAAGGAGGCTGTTCCGGAGCTCGCCAACTTCTCCGACGAGGCCCTGCTCTCGAACTCGCTTCGCGCCGACAAGAAGGTCTATGCCGTCCCCTTCGCCTCGCAGACGCTCGGCCTCTTCACCAACAAGGAAGTGTTCGACAAGCACGGCCTCAAGGCGCCGGAGACCTGGGACGAACTCATTCAGGTGAGCAAGACCCTCAAAGACAAGGGCATCATCCCCATCGCCAACGGCATGAGCACGGTCTGGATGGTGGAGGTGTTCACGAGCGTATTCGCGCCCGCCTTCCACGGCAAGGAGTTCATCCAGGACGTGGCTGCCGGCAAGGCTACCTTCGAGGATCCGCGCTATGTCGGAGCGCTCGAAAAGCTCCTGGAACTGCGCGACTACATGCCCCCGGGCTTCGGCGGCATCGACTATCCGACGTCGCAGCAGCTCTTCCTCTCGGGCCGGGCAGGGATGTTCGCTGGGGGCTCCTTCGAGATCGCCAATTTCCGGCGTCAGAACCCGAACATCAAGATGGATTTCAACGCGCCGCCCGCCGCCAAGGCCGGCGGACCGCGCTACGTGTCCCTGTTCTACGATGGCGGCTATGCCGTCAACGCGAAGAGCGACAAGAAGGAAGCGGCTCTCAAGCTCGTGCGCTACATGGGCACCAAGGAGTTCGGCGACAAGTTCTCGGCTCTTCTCGGAAACATCTCGCCGATCAAAGGCGTGGATATCTCCGATCCTATGCTGGCCCGGGTTTCCGAGCTCAACGCCAACTCCGTGCCCTACGTGATGGCGGTCTATTTCCGCTTCCAGGACCCCACGGGTTCGACGCTCCTCCAGCAGGGCATCCAGAGAATGATGAACGGGCAGGCGACGCCGGCCCAGGTCGCCGCCGACGTCACGAAGGGCATCGCGACCTATCACGAGCCTTTCAAGAAGGGCTGATCACCCCACGCGGCGCGGCGGTCCGGCCGCCGCGCTCCCTCTCGCGAAGAGTTCACCCCGGTGCTCCAGAACGATCTCGGACGACGCCTCTGGATCGCCGCGCTTCTCGCGCCGGCGCTCCTCATCGTTACCGTGTTCGTGATGATGCCGATGGCTTCGGCGCTGCTCTACAGCGTGTTCTCCTGGAACGGACTCGCACGAGGCAGCTTCATCGGCCTCGAGAACTTCCGTCTCGTGCTGTTCCACGAGCCCTTCAGCACGTGGACCTACGCTGCGCTGTGGCACAACATCCTGGTGTTTCTGTCCCTGATGGTGGTGCAGAACGGAACCGCGTTTCTCATCGCATTCCTTCTTCTGAAGGCGCTGCCCGGCCACCGTTTCCATCAGGTCGCGATCTTCCTTCCCGTGGTGCTCTCCGCCGTGATTGTCGGGGCCATGTGGAAGCTCTTCCTCAACCCGATCTTCGGCCTCGTGAACCAGGCCCTGATGGCGGTCGGTCTCGCGTCATGGGTGCAGCCCTGGCTCGGGCAGAGCGAAACGGCGCTCGGGAGCCTCGTCTTCGTCAACACGTGGCACTGGCTCGGCTTCCCTGCCCTGGTCTTTCTCGCCGGCATGCAGCGCATCCCGAAGGAGACGCTCGAAGCCGCCCGCCTCGACGGCGCGGGCGATTGGCAGCTCATGCGCCGGATCGTCTGGCCGCTCGTCGCCCCCGCCACCACGGTGGTCGTGATCCTCACCTTCATCGGCTCGTTCAACTGGTTCGAGCTGCCGTATGTGATGACAGGCCTCGACGGTTCGCCGGGCGGCGCCACGGATGTGCTCGGGCTCTATTTCTACCGGACCGCCTTCGGGAGCGCGACCTCGGGCCTGCAGGATTTCGGACGCGCCTCCGCTCTCGCGGTGCTCATGTTCATTCTCATCGCGGTGGTCTCGACCTTCTGGACGCGGGCGCTGCGCCGCCGGGAGATCGAGCAATGACGGGGGCGGCCTTGGCCAAGACCGATCGGGTCTGGTCGGAGATCCGGGAATGATCGCGCCTGCGTTGGCGAAGACTGGTCAGGTCCGGCTGGAGATTCAGCCATGACCGCGGCTGCCTTGGCCGAAACCCATCGCGAGTCTGAGGCGCTGGTCGGCACCGGAGGGCGCGGCGAGTCCTTTCGCAACGGCCTCATCCATGCGGTGCTGTGGCTCAACACGCTCCTGATGCTCTATCCCGTGGTCGTGGTGATCCTCTCGGCCTTCAAGAGCACGAGCGAGATCTACGCGACGCCCTTTGCCCTGCCGCAGGCCTTCGGCCTCACCAACCTCGAAACGATCTGGCGCGAGACGAACTTCCCGCGCTACCTTGCCAATTCCCTGATCGTCACGGCGGGGTCCGTGGCCATGATTCTCACGGTCGCCACGATGGCGGCCTATGCGCTCGCCCGCTACACCTTCCGGGGCAACGAGTTCATCTACATGTTCTTCCTGGCGGGGCTCATGCTGCCCCTGAAGCTCGCGATCATCCCGCTCTTCATCCAGCTCACCTCCCTCAACCTCATCGATTCCCGGCTCGGCCTCATCATCGTCTACACCGCCATGGGCCTGCCCTCGGCCGTCTTAATCATGACGGGCTACCTGCGCACGCTGCCGCGCGAGCTGGAAGAATCCGCCCGCATCGACGGGGCGAGCGAGGCCCGCATCCTCTGGTCCGTGATGCTGCCGCTCGCGCGGCCCGCCATGGTGATCGCCGGCATCAACAACGCGGTGCCGATCTGGAACGACTTCTTCTTCCCCCTCGTGTTCATCCAGAGCGACGGCCTGAAGACCCTGCCCCAGGGCCTCACGGTGTTCATGGGGGAATACAACACCGAATGGGGCGTGCTGTTCGCAGGCCTCACCCTCGCGGCGCTGCCGATCACCCTCGTCTACATCCTGCTTTCCCGCCAGTTCGTCGCCGGCATGACGCAGGGCGCCGTCAAGTGAACGTCTCCTTTTGAGCGTCGCGCCCTTTCCGATCCCTCCCGGCAGACTCGTGGTGTCGTGCCAGGCGAGGCACGACAATCCGCTTCACGGCCCCCTCCACATGGCCGCCATGGCCCTCGCAGCCGAGCAGGGCGGGGCCGCGGGGCTCCGCGCCAACGGTGTCGAGGACATCGCCGCGATCCGGGCCGTGACGCGGCTGCCCATCATCGGGATCGCCAAGCGCTTCGACGAAGGATTCCCGGTCTACATCACGCCCGATCTCGCGAGCGCCGTCGCGATCTCGGAGGCAGGCGCGGACGCCATCGCCCTCGATGCCACGGCGCGTCCTCGCCGTGGCGAGCCGGTCGCCGAGCTTCTCCCTCTGATCCGCAGCCGCATCGGGCGGCCCGTGATGGCGGACGTGTCCACTCTCGAGGAAGGCGAGCACGCCGCACGACTCGGGGCGGATGCGGTGGCGACGACGCTCTCGGGCTACACGGAGGCCACGTCGCACCTTCAGGCGCGGGGACCGGACCTCGATCTCGTCTCGGCCCTCACGGCGCGACTCACGATTCCGGTGATCGCGGAGGGACGCTTCGAAACCTCGGAGCAGGTGTGCGAGGCGCTGCGACGCGGCGCCCACGCCGTGGTGGTCGGAACCGCGATCACGAACCCCCGGGAGATCACGCGGCGCTTCGTCTCCGCGCTACCTTAAGCTCGCGGCCAGACGCGCCGCCGTGAACGCCGCATCGACATCCGCCGTGATGACCTCGGTGCCGGACGGGATCGCGGCGCGAAAGGCTTCCGTGATGGCGGGGTGCATCCGGGCCGCGCCGCCCATGAGGGCGACAGGGCGGGGACCAATCCGTTTGGTCAGGCTGTTGGCGAGGCGGGCGAGTTCGCGACCGGCGGCCTCCAGGATGGCGCGGGCCGCGGGATCGGCAGAGGCCTCCGCGACCGCTTTGGCGAGCGCCCCGATGCGTCCCCGGTCGCCGCCATAGACGAAGGCCCGCACCTCGTTCCAACTGGTGCCGCCGAGCGGGCCCGCGAGCGCCTGCCCCAGGAGAGTGGACCAGCCGGAGCCCGGCGCCTCTTCTTCCGCGCGCAGCACGGCCTTCAAGGCCTCGCGGGCGATCCAGAAGCCGGAGCCGCCGTCGTCGATGAGGTTGCCACGCCCGCCCACCTGGATCGGCTGCTTGTCGGGGGAGAGATAATACCCGATCGACCCCGTGCCGCTGTAGACCAGGATGCCCTCGCCGAGGCCGAAATGGGAGAGATAGGCGATCCACATATCCTCGGCGATGAACACCCGCTCGTGCGGCACGCGCAGCGCCTTCGCGAATAGCTCGCGCATCAGGGCCTCGGCCGGCGCGCCGCGGGTGAGTCCGGTGATGCCGGCGACGATCCCGGTCGGGCGTCCGTGCTTCAGCACCGCGCCCGCAATCGCCTCCACGATCTCCCGTGCGCGGGTCTCGGCCGCGGGCGAGAAGATGTGACCCGAGAGCGGTTCGACCCGTCCCTCGCCGAGGGAGCGACCCTCCGCATCGGCGAGGCGCCAGCGCGTCGCGGTTCCACCCGCATCGATGCCGAGACCAAGCAACGATTACGCCTCCACTGTCCGAGTGCCGACAAGCTCGATCACGAGCCCAGGCATCCAGCCGCCGGGGTGCCGCCTGCCGCATGGGCAATAGGGAGCCCGATCATCGGTCATCCCTCGTCGACCGTGAAGGCCAGCACGGTCGCGTCGTCGTGGGGCTTGACCCTCAAGTACCGCCGACCCTCCGGGTCCGCGCGTTCGAGGTCGCGCAATCGGGCCAGAAGAGCGGGAGTGTCGCCGGCCGCGATCCCCGCCACGAGATCCGCCTCGCTCATGTCCCCGAACAGATCGACAAGGCGCAAGATACCGTCCGTGGCGAGCACAACCGGCGCTCCCGCCGGGACCTCGGCCTCGAAATGGAGCACCGCCGCGCACCAGGGCAGGCGGGGATGCACGGCGTGATAACCACCCGGCTTGTTGAGGTTCAGCCGATTCTGCCGAATCTGCGCCAGGACCGGTTCGGGGAAGCCGAGGGGCACCCGGTCGGAGCGGCTCAACACGTCCAGAGTATCGGCCTCAAAGGGCTTGAGCCGCTCGTCGGTCCAGCGCGGCTCGCCGGGAACGATCACGGCCACATCGGCAATGACGGCGGCACGCAGGGCGAAGCGGCCGTTGTGGGACGGCCCTGCCTCGACGAGCGCGAGACAGGCCGAGGGGCCGTCGCTCTCGGTCGCCAAGGGCCCCGTCGCGGCCCCGTGGAAGCGATCGCAGAGCGTGGTTTCGAGATGTTTCAGCAAAGGCGGGAGATCGAGTGCGTCGCCCCGCGCGATGCGCTCGCGCAGGATCCCGTCGACGGCGCCGGCGAGCCACGCCGCGTCGGTCGCGCCCTCCTCGAGCGTTCGGGCGCTCACGCCTGACGCCCCGTCCACGATCCAGGCGAAGCGGCCGAGGGTGCCGGCGATGTCCTCGTTGGCAAGGCCGGAGGCCTCGGACGCATGGGCCAGGATCGTGAGGGTCATGGGCGCACTCTCGCGATCGTGCGGGGTTGCGCAAGAGGCGAGGGCTCCCGCGGTACCACGAAAGCCGAATGCTCCAGAAAAAGGTTAAGCGCGATGCCCGTGGGCGCCCATTTCCAGGAAGGCCGCGCGGAGATTGCCGCCGTTGCGATGGAGCAGGGCCTCGGCTTCGGGGCGGCCCATTCCCGACACCATGATGGCAGCGAGCTTCACGCTGCCGTCGCCGGCGGCCAGCGCCTCGGCGGCCTCGGCCTCGGTGCAGCCGGCGATCTGCGCCACCATGATCTCGGCGCGCCGCCGCAGCTTCGCGTTGGTGGCGCGCATATGCACCATCATGCCGCGATAGACCCGTCCCAACCGGATCATGATCAGGGTCGACAGGAGATTGAGCACGATCTTCTGCGAGGTCCCGGCCTTCATGCGGGTCGAGCCCGCTACGACCTCCTCACCGGTCTCAATGAGGATCGGATGCGCTGAGGCGGCCAACAGCGGCGCGCCCCGATTGTTGGCCAATCCGATCGTGACGGCGCCACGCTGGCCGGCCTCGTCGAGGGCCGCGATGGTGAAAGGCGTGGTGCCGCTCGCGGCAAGCCCGATCACCACGTCATCGGGGCCGACCTCGGCGTCGCGGATCAGAGCCGTGCCCTCCTCGACGGAATCCTCTGCGTTCTCGACGGCCCGGAGAAACGCGGCCGCGCCGCCCGCCATGCCGAACACGACCCGGTCGTCCGGCCAGTCGAAGGTCGGCGGCAACTCGGCCCCGTCCTGGACGCCGATGCGTCCCGAAGTGCCCGCGCCCACATAGACGAGGCGTCCGCCGCGCTGGAGCCCAGGCACCGCCGCCTCCGCGGCCGCCGCGATGGCCGGCAGCGCGCCACGCACGGCGGCGACGGCGGCGAGCTGGCCCTCGTAGAGGGCGGCGAGCGCCTCCTCGCTCGACCAGGCGTCGAGGTCGAGATAGCGGGGACTCAGATGTTCGGTTGCCATGGAGGGAATCCGTCGTGGGGCGAAGGCCCGTCTCGGTGAGAAGCCGTCCTTCTATGCGGGTTCGCTCCCTGATGGAATGCACTGGAGACGCCGGGCGGGTCGCAATCCCATGAATGGCTCAGACAATGGCTGCGAGGCGCGGCTCGGCTTGGGGCGCGTTCGCTCTTGGCGCGTAGCGCTCGATCATCCGGCCGCAGAACTCCGCGAATTCTTCGGGCACCTGCGGTGGGCTTGTATGATGCGGAGCAATGCCGCGATGCTCCGGGGTGAAGCAGAACGTGACCGTCACGTCGAAATCGGCCAGCGCCTCCATTTGCCGGTCGAACCAGTCGAGGGCGTTCGGGCGGAAGCTGTCGGCCCAAGACAGGCCGGTGCGCAGATGGCGGACGCCGAGCCGCTTCATCCACGCTACGGCGTCGTCGAGCCGGTGGTCCTCGTAGTGGAACCATTGGCACAGACCCATCTCCGGCGTGTGCCGGGCGAAGGCGTCGAGCGCCGGCTTCGGGGTGCCGTCTTCGCGCAGGATCCCCATGTAGAAGTGCCGGTAATAGGACGAGCCCTCCGCCTCCCGGTGACGGGTCGTCGCCTCCCATTCGCGAGGAAGGTCGTAGAGCGAATACCAGTGGATCCTCGGGGCCTTGCCGATGAGGAGTTCGGCGGTGCGGTCGAGCCCCCAGACCTGCACCTCCTCGGCCCCGAAGGTCGAAATGCCCACCTCCGAGACCCAAATCGGCAGGTCGGTGACAGCGCGGATCTCGTCGATCTTCGCGGGCCATTCGTGGATCTGCCACAGATTCCAGTCGAGGGGAAAGCCGTGCACGGCCACCACGTCCACGTGGTCGAGCACGCCGCGGTTCTTCATGTTGGTCATGAAGCCCGGATCGATGGGCGAGATGCCGCCGAGAACCCGGGGTACGTTGGGATTGGCCTGCTTGATCGCCTTCCCGGCCCCGATCGCCATCTCGGCGAACTTCACCCAACCGGGATCGATTTCCGGGTCCCAGTGGGACTTGTTGTTGGGCTCGTTCCAGATCATCGCGGCTTCGATCATGCGGATCTCCTCGGGACAGGGGCATTCGTCGGTGCGCAAGGCTGTCGTTTCGGGGCGTCGCTCCAGCGATGGGCACGGAACCCGGATGGCGAGTTCCTTTCTGGAGGCTCGTCCTGGATCCTGGCCCGCTGCTCAAGCGGCAGCCGGACTCGCAGGGGCAACTCGCGCGTCATGAACCTCGTGCCGGATAGACGGGGCCGGCATCGGAGCGATCGCTCCGGCGGCAGATGTAGACCTCGTCTTCGGGGTGCTGGAGAATCTCGAACCCGGAGGAGCGCAGCATCGCTTCGACGCAGGCGGCGTTCGGAGCCCACCAGTTGGTTGGATCGTCCGCGTAGCGACGCTCGATGAAGTGCATCTTGGGGTAACCGGGACTGTCGAAATGCTCCTCCTGCCAGAAGGTGTAGTTCTCTTCGACGGGGTCCACGTCCTTCGAGCCCCGCTGCATGGACTGGAACACCAGGAGGTCCTTGGCGACATGCTCGTGGATGAGGTCGAGGGCGAGGAGCGGATGACGCAGGTGGTAGAGAACGCCCATGAAGAGCACCACGTCGAAGCGTTCGCCGAGAGCGCCCACGTCGTAGACCGAGAGCTTGCGGAATTCGATGTCGTACCCCGTGACCTCTGCGGCGAAGCGCGCCTGTGCGAGATAGCGTTCGTCGAAGTCCATGCCGAGGACACGCTTGGCGCCGCGCTTCTTCATCTCGATCGAATAGAAGCCGCCGTTGCAGCCGATGTCGAGCACCGACTTGCCCGTGAGATCCTGCGGGATCGTATCGGCGAATCCCTTCCACTTCACGGCTGGGTAATTACCGAGGAAATGGTCCGGGGCCGTCCAGGCCCCGTTGAGATTGATGTTGTGGAACCAGGGGCCGAGCGCCTCGGCGCGGCGGCGGATGTCGTCCTTGGAGACGAGGCCGATCGTATCCATCGCTTGACTCTACTCCCTTTTCAACGCTGCGCGGCACGCCAAATGAAACATCATCGGCCCTACTCCCGGCTCACGTCGTGAAGCCCAAGGGAAGCCCGGCCTGCGGGCCAGCCGAGCGCCACTCGCGCCCCTGCGGCTGCATCGCCCTCAGCCTTGGCGGCCTCGGTGAGGAGGCCGATGGCCGCGCGGTAGCCGTTCAGGGTTCCGACATCTACGTAGGATAGCCCGGCCTTCACGCCGACGGCTCGTCCTCCCTCCTCGAGGTAGGCGTTCACGAGGGTGCCGAAATACTCGTCGCTCCGCCCGCGACGCTCCCAGAGGTCGCACAGATGCGTCAGCACCGAGCCCGGCATCTTGAAGGCGCCCCAGATCCAATGGGAGGAAGCACTGGCCTGCTTGACCTGGATCTCCCGCACCTCGTCGTCCGCGTCCATCACGACGGCGTCGAAGAACTCCGGGTGTTCGACGGGAAAGAGCAGGAACGAGAGGACATCGTCGGGCAATGCCGCGAGCGCGTTTTCCGGGAACCAGATCGTGTCCGGTAAGCCGACGATCACGCTTTCGTCCGGGGGAACGAGCGGCATCGCGCGGAAGATCGCATCGCACAGACCGCTCGCCTGCGGCTGCACCACGTACGCGATGGACGCGTCCCCGTAGCCCGCGCCGTAATATTCCATGATGTCGGACTTGCCCGGCGAAATCACGAAACAGATCTTCGTCGCACCCCCGCGGATCATGCGCTCCACGAGGTACTCGCTCACCGCACAGGGCCGCTCCACGCCCGCATCGAGGCGGCTGCCCACGGGCAGGAGTTCCTTAGAGAAGGCAAGCGGCTGGATGCGGCTGCCGATGCCGGCGGCGGGAACGATACCCCACATGAGTTCAAGCCTCCCCTGCGTAACGAGCTGCTCCGGATGCGCGAATGAGGACCCGCATGAGTTTCAAGCCTCCTCGAATGCGCTTGCGGCATCCGTCGAGCCGCTCGTGTCGCCGAGCAGCGTCTCGAACTCCGCCACGCGGTGATCGGACGTATGCTCGGCAAGCGTGCGGGCGCGGCTTGCTTCCGCGATGCGGCGGATCTCCGCGTCCGAGAGGTCGAGGGCCGCGACCGTGTCCTGCGTGGTGCGTGCGACCAGGATCTCCCGGTCCGGCGTGAAGAACGCATCCAGGCCCTCCCACCAGTCGGTGAGAATGGCGGTCCCGCAGGCGCTGGCCTCGAAGAGCCGCCCCGAGGGGCACCAGCCCATCGCGGCCATGGCCTGGCGGGTCACATTGAGGGTGAGCCGCGACGAGGAGAAGAAGGCCGGATGGTCGGGCGGGGGCAGGTGCCGGACGAAATAGATGTTGGGAGCCCAGGGGAAATCCCCTGGATACTGCGCACCGCCGATGAGGAAGCGCCGCTCCGGCCGGCACCGTGCCGCCTCGACGAAGAGCGTTTCGAGGGCGGCCTGCCGGTCGGCCGCGTAGGTGCCGAGATAGGACAGATCGGACACGAAGGGCTCCGCCAGCGCGACCGGCCGATGCACGGTAGGGTCTACATGGCCGTAGAGGGGAGCGACGCGCCGGGCGCCCAGTTCGCCGCGCAGCACATCGAGGGCAGCACCGCCGGTATAGCTCAACACAAGATCGAAGCCCGCGAGCCCGTGCGGGCCGATATAGGTGGTGGCCTCGCCGGCCTTGAGCCGCGACAGGGTCACGGGAGTGTCGAGGTCATAGAACACCCGCGCGGCGCGGCCCGCGAGGACGAGGTCCGTGGCCTCGATCCCATGTGGGCAGTAGGACGTCACCATGGCGACATCGGTCTCCGCGATCTCCCTCGCGGCGCGGGCGCGGATCTCGGCCCAGTCACTATAGAGCACCAACTCGCCGCCCTCGATCGCGGTGAGATCACGGTGCGCGGCGTAGTAGGGCGCGTCGTACTCGAAGAACACGACCCGATGGCCGCGCCGCGCGAGCGCCCGCACGAGCCCCCGCCACAGGGTCGCGTGGCCGTTGCCCCAGGAGGACGAAATGGTGAGGCCGAACACGACGAGCTTCATGGATAGGCGACCTCGTTCAGGCTCACGGCGCTGACACCGCAGGGAGTGGGTTTCATGGGGCAACGACCTCGTTCAAACGCACGACTTTCGCGCCCCAATCTCCCACCACCAGGGTGCTCACGGAGGCTGGCTCGATCTCGATGCGGGGATAGGCATCGACGGGAAGGCCGAGATGGTACAGGAGGGCGGCCTTGATGACGTCGCTGTGAGAGACGAGCACCACGGCCCGTTCGCGGTAGAGGCCCCGCAGCGCCTCCATGGCGTGCACGATGCGGGTTTGCGCCTCCAGCATGGTCTCGCCTCCCGGGGGACGGCTGAAGGCCCGCGCAGTGTTCCAGATGCTCCAGGCGGGATCGTCCCGAAGCTCCATGAAGCTCCGCCCCGACCAGGCCCCGAACTCGATTTCGGTGATGCCCTCGTTGACCTCGACGGCGCAGCCCGTCTCGGCCGCGATAGGCTCCGCGGTTTCACGGGCGCGTTCCAGCGGGCTCGACTGTACGGCGGCGATCGCTTCGGCCGCGAAGCGGTGGCCCAAACGCCTGGCCTGCTCGCGTCCCGTGCTCCCGAGCGTCACGCCCGGCATGCGGCCGCAGAGCACGGACCCGACGCGGTCGTGGGCGGCGTGTCGCACGAGGTGGAACGTGGTCGTCACGTGAAGGCCTCCTCGGACGAAGGCCGGCGTACGGCGTGGGGCGAGATCGTCACCGTGAGCGCCCTCTGCGCTTACTCGTCGCCATCGATGAAGGCCTGCGTGCGCTCCCGGGCCTCGTTGTCGGTGAATTGCTGAGGTGGCGACTTCATGAAATAGCTCGAAGGCCCCGTGAGAGCGCCGCCGATCTTGCGGTCGAGGGCGAGCTTGGCGCACCGCACGGCGTCGATCACAATGCCGGCGGAATTGGGCGAGTCCCACACTTCGAGCTTCAGTTCCACATTGAGCGGAACGCCCCCGAAGGTGGTGCCCTCCATCCGGATATAGGCCCATTTGCGATCAGTGAGCCACGGCACGTGATCGCTCGGGCCCACATGGATGTCCCCGGGCGCGAGCGGCATGTCGAGCTGGCTCGCCACGGCCTGGGTCTTGGAGATCTTCTTCGATTCCAGTCGCTCTCGCTCGAGCATGTTCTGGAAGTCGGTGTTGCCGCCAAAATTGAGCTGATAGGTGCGGTCGAGGCGCACGCCGCGCTCGCGGAACAGGTTCGCGAGAACGCGATGCACGATGGTGGCGCCGACCTGGCTCTTGATGTCGTCTCCGACAATCGGGAGGTTGCGCTCCTCGAAGCGTCGGCGCCAGTCGGGGTTCGAGGCAATGAAGACGGGAATACAGTTCACGAAAGCGCAGCCCGCCTCCAGGGCCTTCTCGGCATAGAATTCCGTCGCGCGTTGCGAACCCACCGGCAGATAGGAGACGAGCACTTCCGTGCGCGACGTCCTCAAGACGGTCGCGATATCGGCTTCCGCTTCTTCGGATTCGTCGATCTCGTCCCTGAGGTACTTGCCCAACCCGTCGAGGGTCGGCCCGCGGTGGACGCGGATCCCGCTCGGGGGCACGAGGGCGAAGCGTTGCGTGTTGTTAGGCTTGGCGAAGATCGCGTCCGAGACGTCCTGCCCGACCTTGGAGGCGCTCACGTCGAAGGCGGATGCGATTTCGACGTCCCGTACATGATAGCCGCCGAGTTCCACGTTCATGAGGCCGGGCACCGGCTCATTGCCATTCGCTTCGCGGTAATAGTGGAGGCCTTGCACGAGGGAGGAAGCGCAATTGCCGACACCGACGATCCCAACGCGCACCTTGCGGGCAGGTCCGGACGCCAAAGCAGCTGAACTCATCGACGGCACTCCCTTTCACGGCGTCGTGCAGAGCGGCGGGGCCGGGGCATGCGGGTCGCCGGAGGGCGGGCCGAGGGGCCGGATCGGGCACGGATGCCGCTGAACAGGACGGGTCTTACAGGCCCGAGCGACCGCTCAAGCTTGGCCACCAACGTTGGGAAAGGTAAGTTGTTCCCTCAAAGGTTCCCTTGCGGAAGCTTGGCACCTACAACGGTGCAAGGAGGCTAATGTGTGCTCCAACTCCGGTAGCGGGGCCATTAACCCTTTGGGATGTCCGAAGGAACAAAGATGAAGCCGATGAGTTTTTGACTCGCTGTCAAGCTTGGCAGGGAGTTGCGATGAGGCGGGCCTTGGGAAGACTTCATCGTTGCATGGCGTGGCGCCCGTGGGAAGGGCAGGGTTGGGTGCAGTTCGTATATTGCACGCAACCGAGAGTAAGCCCCGCCCCGCGGCTGACGAGCCTCACCCCCGCCGCGTTGTCTGGAGATCGCGCGTGACCGATACCATTCTCATTACCGGCGGAGCCGGCTTCATCGGCCGTTATGTTGCCCGCGCGCTTCTCGACCGCGGCCATCGGGTGCGGGTCCTCGACAGCTTCATCGAGCAGGTCCACGGGCCTTTAAGCACGGCCGATCACCTCGACCCCTCGGTGGAGGTCGTGATCGGGGACGTGCGCGACGAGGTCCCCCTGAAGCGTGCCCTGAAGGGGATCGACAAAGTCGTCCATCTTGCTGCCGAGGTAGGCGTCGGCCAGAGCATGTATGCGGTCGAGCGGTATGTGTCCGTCAACGACCTCGGCACGGCGATGCTCTTCCAGCAGCTTATCGACAACCCGGTGAAGCGGGTTGTCGTGGCCTCGTCGATGAGCATCTACGGCGAAGGCCTTTACCGCACCGTCGACGGCGATCTCATGGAGGACGTCGTGCGCGTGCCCCGCGCCCGCGAGACGGATCCTTGGGATCCTCTCGACGCGAAAGGCCGTGCCCTCATCCCGGTGCCGACGCCGGAATGGAAGAAGCCGGTACTAGCCTCGGTCTACGCCATCACGAAGTACGTCCAGGAGCGGCTGACCCTTACGCTCACGCAGACCTATGGCATGGAGGGCGTGGCGCTGCGCCTCTGGAACGTCTACGGCCCCGGCCAGGCGCTCTCGAACCCCTATACGGGGGTGCTCGCGATCTTCGCGGCCCGCCTCCTCAACGGCAATTCGCCCGTGATCTTCGAGGACGGGCACCAGAGGCGCGACTTCGTGCACGTGGAGGACATCGCCCAGGCCTTCGTTCTGGCCCTCGAACACGAGCGCGCGCCAGGGGGCGTGTTCAACATCGCCTCCGGCGAGGATCGCTCCGTCAGAGACGTGGCCCGCCTACTCGCCAAGGCCATGGGCCGGGACGATCTTGAACCCGAAATCGCGGGCAAGACCCGCGTCGGCGACGTGCGCCACAACATCCCGGACATCACGAAGGCGCGCACGGAACTCGGCTACGCCCCGAAGATGGATTTCGCGCAGGGGCTCGCGGAGCTCTCCGAATGGGTGGCGCAGCAGCAGGCCGAAGATCGGGTGAGCCAGGCCCGCCGGGAGCTCGAAGCCCGGGGCCTCGTGGCATGACAGCCGGCTCCGACTCATTTCGGACCCCTTCCCTTGTCGGGCGGCGACCGGTTTTGGTGACGGGCGGCGCCGGCTTCATCGGCTCGAACCTCGCCGACCGCCTCGCCCGCGATGGCCACGACGTGCTGATCTACGACGCGCTGGCACGGCCAGGCGTCGAGGGCAATCTCGCCTGGCTCCGCAAACGGCATCCGGAGCGCATTTCCGCCGTGATCGCCGACATTCGAGACGAAGCGGCTCTGAGCGAGGCCGCGACCGGGGTCCAAGCGGTGTTTCACCTCGCCGCGCAGGTCGCAGTGACCACGAGCCTCACCGATCCACGCGCCGACTTCGACATCAATATCCGCGGCACCTTGAACCTCCTCGAAGCGCTGCGGCAACGGGGTGAGCCGGTACCCCTCGTCTTCGCCTCCACAAACAAGGTTTATGGCGACCTCGCCGATGTAAGGCTCGCGCAAACGAACGACGCCTATGTCCCGGAGGACGCCGGGATTCGCGCCACCGGCATCGGCGAGAGCCGCCCCCTCGATTTCCACACGCCCTATGGCTGCTCGAAGGGCGCCGCGGATCAATACGTCTTGGATTACGCCCGCTCGTTCGGCGTTCCCACCTGCGTGCTGCGCATGAGCTGCATCTACGGGCCGCGCCAGATGGGCACGGAGGATCAGGGCTGGGTCGCCCATTTCCTGATCCGCGCGCTCGAAGGCCAGCCAATCTCGATCTACGGCGACGGCTGCCAGGTCAGGGACGTGCTCAACGTCTCCGACGCGGTCGAGGCTTATCTCTCGGCTTGGCGGCGGATCGAGGCCGTGCAGGGGAGGGCGTTCAATCTGGGCGGTGGGCCCGTGAACGCGATTTCCCTGAAGCAGCTCATCCTGCACATCGAGAGCCTCATCGGCCGCCCGGTCGAGACGCATTACTCGGATTGGCGCCCGGGTGATCAACGTTATTTCGTGTCGGATACGCGGCTTGCCACGCGGGACCTGGGCTTGCGCCCGCCGACACCCTGGCGCCAGGGCGTGGCGGCTCTCGCGCACTGGCTTCAGGAGGAACGCGGCCTCGCCCGCCCGGCCGCACCGGCCCCACGCAAAGCCGAGGCGCGCCCGTGACCGGGTGCGCAGCCTCGAGGGGAACTCGGGCGTGAGTGCCACGCCCAGCACGCCTCTTCGCGTGTTCATGACCGCCGATGCGGTCGGCGGCGTCTGGCAATACGCGCTCGACGCAGCGCAGAGCCTTCGCGATCATGGGGTCGAGACGACAATTGCGGTGCTGGGCCCGTCTCTCACGTCCGACCAGGCCACCGAGGCAGGACGCGCGGGCGTTGCGCTCGTGGAAACCGGACTGCCTCTCGACTGGACCGCGGAGACCCCCGAAGCCGTCATCGAGGCCGGTCGGCAGATCTCGGCGCTGGCGACGGCGCATGCGCCCGACGTCGTCCACCTCAACGGCCCCGCGCTTGCGGCCGGCACGCGCTTTCCCGCGCCCGTCGTCGGCGCCTGCCATTCCTGCGTCGCCACTTGGTGGACCGCCGTGAAAGATGGGCCGCTTCCAGAGGAGTTCGTGTGGCGCATGGATCTCGTGCGGCGGGGCTATGCGGCATCCGCTCGACTCACTGCCCCGAGCAGCGCCTTCGCGTCCACGACTGCCCGGATTTATGGCCTTGCAGAGCCTCCCACGGTGGTGCCCAACGGGCGACGCGCTCCGGTGGTGCCTTCACGAGGCGAGCCGGAGGCCTGCGCCTTCACGGCCGGGCGTCTGTGGGACGAAGGCAAGAATCTCGGCACCATCGACCGTGCCGCCGCCCGGCTTTCGGTTCCCGTTGAAGCCGCGGGGCCGGTCGAAGGCCCGAACCGAGCACGCGTCACCTTCTCTCACATAAGAGCCCTGGGCCGACTCACGGATCAGGCGATCGCGGAGCGGCTCTCCCGCCGGCCCGTCTACGTGTCTGTGGCACACTACGAACCCTTCGGCCTCGCGGTCCTGGAAGCCGCGCAAGCCGGATGTGCCCTCGTGCTTTCCGATATCGCGAGCTTCCGTGAGTTGTGGCACGGCGCAGCGATCTTCGTGCCGCCGGATGACGATGCCGCTCTCGCGGACGCGGTCGAAGCCCTCATTCGCGATCCGGCCTATCGGACCCGCATGGCTGAGGCCGCACGGGTCCGCGCTGCCCGCTACACCCCCGAGGCGACCGCCGCGGCGTTGATTGCCGTCTACCGCTCGCTCCTCGTCAGCAAACCCGTCGAGACCTTCGTGGCATGAAGATCGCGTATTTCACCCATTCGCTCGCCTCGTGCTGGAACCACGGCAACGCGCATTTCCTGCGAGGCGTGCTGCGTGATCTCGTTGAACGCGGTCACGACGTGAGCGCCTATGAGCCTCAGGGCGCCTGGAGCCTGCAGAACCTGCTTGCCGACCACGGTGAGGCGGGTCTCGACGCTTATCGTAGACACTACCCCGAACTCCGTTCGACGGTGTTCGACCCAAGCACCGAATTCGCCGAAGCCCTGCACGATGCGGATCTCGTGATCGTGCATGAATGGAACGAACCTGCGCTCGTCGCTACGATCGGCCGCCTGCGCCGGCAGGGTGCGCGGTTCGCGCTTCTGTTCCACGACACCCATCATCGCGCCGTCAGCGACGCGGACGCGATCCGCGCCTTCGACCTCGACGGCTACGACGGCGTGTTGGCCTTCGGGGAAGCGCTCTCCGAGGTCTATCGCCGTTGGGGTTGGGGCGATCGTGTCTGGACCTGGCACGAAGCCGCCGATACGCGCCTCTTCCATCCGCCTGCCCAGGAAGGCCAGCGCGAAGGCCTCGTCTGGATCGGCAACTGGGGCGACGAGGAACGCAGCGCCGAACTCGAAAGCTACCTTTTCCGGCCCGCGCACAGTCTTGGCCTTCCTCTCGATATCTATGGCGTGCGCTATCCGGACCATGCGCTCGAGACCCTGAAGCGCTATGGCGTGAACTATCGCGGCTGGTTGCCCAACGCCCGCGCCCCGGAGGTGTTTGCCCAGCATCTCGCCACCGTCCATGTGCCGCGCCGCTACTACGTCACCATGCTGCCCGGCATCCCGACGATCCGCGTCTTCGAGGCGCTCGCCTGCGGAATCCCTCTCGTTTCGGCACCTTGGAGCGATGCCGAGGGGCTGTTCCGCGCAGGGATCGACTTCCTCTTCGCCCGCGACGAGGCCGAGATGGAGAAGCACCTGCGGGCGCTCCAGAACGAGCCCGGCCTGCGGCGCTCCCTCGCCGAGAACGGTCTTGCCACCATCCGGGCGCGCCATTCCTGCACCCACCGGGTCGATCAGCTTCTCGCCATATTGGCCACCCTCGACACCCGACACCCCACGCTCGGCGCGAAAGCGCCGCTGGAGATGCTGGCATGAAGATCGCGTTCTACGGATCGAGTCTCCTGTCGTCCTATTGGAACGGCGCCGCGACCTACTACCGGGGGCTGCTCAGCGAGCTCGCGCGGCGCGGCTACGGAGTCACGTTCTACGAGCCCGATGCCTTCGACCGGCAGAAGCACCGCGATATCGACCCGCCGGACTGGGCCGAGGTACGGGTCTATCCGGCGACCCCGGAGGCCTGCCAAGCCGTGATCGCCGAAGCCGCGCTCGCCGATGTGGTCGTGAAGGCGTCCGGTGTCGGCGTGTTCGACGACGAGTTGCTCGAGGGCATCGTCGCGGCCTCCCGGCCCGATTCCATCCGGATCTTCTGGGATGTGGATGCCCCTGCCACACTGGCGGAACTGCGAGACAATCCAGGCCACGCGCTTCATCGCGCCATGCCCGCCCTGGATCTCGTGCTCACCTATGGCGGCGGTCCTCCCGTGATCGAAGCTTATGAGAGCTTCGGGGCGCGGCGCTGCATTCCCGTTTATAATGCGCTCGATCCCTCGACCCACCATCCAGTGCCTGCCGAGGGAAGGTTCAAGGCCGATCTGTCGTTCCTGGGCAACCGTTTGCCCGACCGGGAGGCGCGGGTCGAGCAGTTCTTCCTGGAACCCGCCGCCCGGTTGCCGGAGCGCTCGTTCCTGATCGGCGGCAACGGCTGGGAGACCAAGGGGCTTCCCGCGAACGTGCGCCATCTCGGCCACGTCTACACGCGCGAGCACAATGCCTTCAACACGAGCCCGCTCGCCGTCCTCAATATCGCCCGCGATTCCATGGCGACGACGGGCTTCTCGCCGGCGACCCGTGTGTTCGAGGCTTGCGGGGCCGGCGCCTGTCTCATCACCGATGCCTGGATCGGTCTCGAACTCTTCCTGAAGGAGAACGAGGAGGTGCTCGTTGCCCGCGACGGGCAAGATGTCGCCGAGCATATGCGCACGCTGACGCCGGAGCGTGCTGCCGCCATCGGCGAGGCGAGCCGCGCACGGATCCTGCGCGAGCACACCTATGCGCTGCGAGGCGCGCAGGTCGATGCGATCCTTCGAGAGGAAGCTGCGCAGAAGCCCGAAAGGCCGAGCCGCGAAAGGAACGTCGCGTGACGGCGGGCCCGCTTCGCGTCGTCGTCCTTGGCTTGAGTCTCTCGTCATCCTGGGGCAACGGCCACGCCACGACCTTCCGAGCGCTCCTCAAAGCCTTCGCGGCACGGGGGCACGACGTGGTGTTTCTCGAACGCGACGTGCCCTGGTATGCGGCTCACCGAGACCTCGCGGATCCGGCGTTCTGCCGCCTCGAATTCTACACGAGCCTGGCCGACCTCGAGCGCTATGCCGAGACGATCGCGGGAGCGGACGCCGTAATCGTCGGCTCCTACGTGCCGGAGGGCGTGGCGGTCGGGCGCTTCGTGCAAGCCACGGCGCGGGGCGTCGTCGCCTTCTACGACATCGACACGCCAGTGACCCTCGCGAAGCTGGAGCGGGGCGATTACGAGTATCTCGCCCCTGATCTTATCCCCACTTACGACGTCTACTTTTCCTTCACGGGCGGTCCGACTCTCGACCATCTGAAGCACCAATACGGCTCGCCCGCGGCCCGCGCCCTCTATTGCTCGGTCGATCCGGAAGCCTATCCGCCGCTGGAGGTCGAGAAGCGGTGGGATCTCTCGTATCTGGGCACCTACAGCGCCGACCGGCAGCCGCCCCTCGAACGGCTCCTTCTCGAGCCGGCCCGCCGGGCCCCGCACCTCAGGTTCGTCGTGGCCGGGCCCCAGTACCCGGCCGACCTCGACTGGCCCGCCAATGTGGAGCGGATCGACCACGTGCCGCCAAGCGAGCATCCGGCCTTTTATGCCGCGAGCCGCTACACCTTGAACGTGACCCGCGCCGACATGATCCGGGTGGGCTACAGCCCCAGCGTGCGCCTCTTCGAAGCCGCCGCTTGCGGGACCCCGATCGTGTCCGACATCTGGGACGGCATCGATACCCTCTTCGCGCCGGACCGGGAGATCGTGCTCGCCCGAACGTCCGAGGACGTGCTCGCCCTCCTGGTCGAGACGGGGGAGGAGAGGCGCGCGAGCCTGGCCGCCGGTGCCCGACGACGCGTCCTCGAAGAACACACGGCAGGCCACCGCGCCCTCTCCCTGGAACGGGACCTCAGGGAAGCCATCGCGGCGGACAGGCTTCCCGCATCGAAGCCCCCCATGAGGCGGCGGGCATGAACATTCCCTAGAGGAACCCTATGCAGCAGAGAAGAATCTCCATCATCTACATTGAACAAAAGCCAAGCTCTGACGTTGAGATCCGACAGGTAAGTACCCCTAAGAGCTTGTTCCTAGAGCATAGTCCCGGAGTCCTGAAGGTTTCTGGAAAGAACTATGCGAGCAAACAATGGCTTAGAAGTGCGCTCCGGCCTCGCTTGTCCGGATCGCGCTTGATGGGCCCGGTTGCGTTGAGAAAGGATTCGGTCCCATGAAGAACGGGAAAAGCAAGCTTGTCCTTGTGGCGGGAGGTGCCGGATTTCTCGGCTCGCATCTATGCGACGCCCTCCTGTCCGACGGCGCGCACGTGATTGCCCTCGACAACTTCCAGACCGGACGCAAGCAGAATCTCAGGCATCTCGAACGCGAACCGCGTTTCGACATGATCGACGCCGACATCATCCAGCCGCTGCCGGCCCGGCTGCGCTCGGGGCGCACCCGGGTCGCGGAAGTCTACAACTTGGCCTGCGCGGCCTCGCCTCTTCATTATCAGGCCAATCCCGAGCACACGCTCCTCACGAGCGTTGTCGGGACCCACAACCTCCTGACCTTCGCGGAGGCGGGCGGTGCACGCTTTTTCCAGGCCTCCACGAGCGAAATCTATGGCGATCCGGAGGTCCACCCGCAGCCTGAAACCTATTGGGGCAACGTCAACCCCACGGGCCCGCGGGCCTGCTACGACGAGGGCAAGCGCGCCGCCGAAACCCTCGCCTTCGACTTCGAGCGTGCAGGCCGCGCCGAAGTGCGTGTAGCGCGCATCTTCAACACCTACGGACCGCGCATGCGCGCCGACGACGGGCGCGTGGTCTCCAACGTGATCTGCCAGGCGCTCGCGGGCGACGACATCACGGTCTACGGCGACGGCTCGCAGACCCGTTCCTTCTGCTACGTGGCCGATCTCATCGACGGCTTCATGCGGCTCATGGCCTATGAGGGAAAGCTGCCCGGCGCCGTCAACCTCGGCAACCCCGTGGAACTCACCGTGGGCGACCTCGTGAAGCGGGTTCTCGCCATGACGGGCTCGCGCTCCGCGGTCGTGAACCGCCCGCTTCCCGTGGACGATCCCCGCCGCCGCCGGCCGGACATCGCCCGCGCCGGCAAACTGCTCGGCTGGGCTCCCAAGACGCCCCTGGAGGCGGGCCTCAAGACCACCGTGGCCTGGTTCGCCGACGAGCGGAAGCGCGTCGAGGTCGAAACGATTCGCAGCCCTGCCGCATTCACCCGCGCGAGCGCTTAGAGCTGATTTCTCTTACATGGCATCAGCTATCCATGCCGAGCGGTCGCATTTTCTCCACGCGAACCGGATCCACCTCACGAGATCAATGATCTAGAGGCGCTCCGGCAGGGCGGCGAAACGGGCCCCGATCGCTCCAGTGCAGCTTGTGGAGGCCCGGGTTTCCTTGGAGCCCGCTGATGCTTGTTTTCGGCGACGCAGAGCGTGACGAGCGCACCGCGGACAAGCTCGCCGACATCGTGGGAGGCCTGCGGCGGGCCGCGGCGGAGCCGAGAGGCATCGCCCGCCACTCCGCCCTCGTATCGACCTTCATGGCCGCGAGCGAACTCGTGCAGGGCCTCGCCGATGCGGTGTTCGAGGCCGAGGGGCGGGATCGCCGCACGCCCGCCACCGATGCGGGCCTCGCTTGGCTCCTCGATCTTGCGGGCGCGGTCGGCCGCTCCTGGACGACCGGTTTTGCGGAAACGAATATCCCTCGATCCACGGCGTTGGACCGCTTGCGCGGGTGCGAGCTTCCGGAGCGCATCCGCACCAAACAAGCCGAGGGCTATGCCTTCTATGCGCTCTATCCGGAGGCCTTCTACGAAGCGGCCTTGCCCCTGAAGGGGTCCGGCCCCTTCCGCGTGATCGGCATCCGCAGCGTCGGGACGGGCCTCGCGGCGCTCGTCGCATCGGCGCTCGATGCGCCGCCGCCGATCACGGTCCGCCCCACGGGGCATCCCTTCCAGCGGCGCCTTGCCGTGGACGAAACGCTGGCGGTGGAGATCGCGGCCCACCGTGAAGGATGCTTTGCCATCGTGGACGAGGGACCCGGATTTTCCGGCAGCTCGTTCGGCGCCGTCGCGGACTGGCTGGAAGGTTCGGGCGTCGCACGGAGCCGCATCCATGCCTTTCCGAGTCACCGCGGCGAACTCGGGCTTCAGGCAAGTGCGGTGCATCGGGAACGCTGGGCCGTGCTCCCACGCCATGTGGTGGATTTCGAGGATCTGGTTTTGCACCAAGTCCATTCTGCGCGACGGCTGGAGGCGTGGTTCGCCGATCTGGTCGGCGAAGCGGTGGCGCCGCTCGCCGATCTCTCCGGCGGAGCGTGGCGTCAGGGCGTCTACGCGAACGAGCAGGACTGGCCCGCTGCGAACATTCAGCAGGAGCGGCGAAAATACAGGCTTGAGACGCGAGATGGGGAATGGCTTCTCAAATTTGCAGGGCTCGGGGCCGAGGGCGAACGAAAGCTCGCGCGCGCCCGCCTCCTCAACGAGGCCGGTTTCACGCCGGAGCCCCGCGCCTATCGCCACGGCTTTCTCGCCGAGCGCTGGATCGCCGATGCCCGCCCGATCGATCCCGCCAGTATCGATCGCGAGCAGCTTCTCGACACCGCCGGCCGCTATCTCGGCTGCCGGGCTCGGCATTTTCCCGCTTCCGATGCGCGCGGAGCCACGATGCGAGAGCTTCTCGCGATGGCGCGGTATAACACCGAGCAGCGGCTAGGCGCCGCCGTCGCGGCCACCCTCCAGGCCTGGGAGACCCGCCTGCCGGCGCTCGACGCGGTAGTCCGGCGTGTCGACAGCGATAACCGGATGCACGCCCACGAATGGCTGCTGCGCCCGCACGGCACGATCCTCAAGAGCGATGCCCTGGACCACAGCGCGGCCCACGATCTCGTGGGCTGCCAGGACATCGCGTGGGATATCGTGGGTGCGGCGGTGGAATGGCGACTATCGGGTGACGAGGAGGCGCGGCTCGCCGAGGCTGTGGAGCGGGCTTCGGGCGAGCCGGTCTCTGCCGAACTCCTCGCCTTCTACCGCCCCTGCTATCTTGCCTTTCAGCTTGGCACCGCTCTCCTCGGCGCACAGGCGCTAGTGGGCTGTGGGGCGGAGGTCACGCGGCTCAATGAGGCAGCGGACCGCTATGCGGATGAACTCCTCGCATTGCTGACGCGCCCCTGATCCGACCCGGCATACTGACCCAATCCTCGGGGAAAGCGTCGTCACGCATAGGCCGGCCCGGCACGCCGACGGCTCTCGGCGAATGCGCGGTCACCCGCCCCAGGTCCGCTCCAGCACGTTGAGCCAGTTGTCCGCACAGAGCTTGCGGATCGTGGCGTCGTCGTAGCCGTGCTTGTCCATGACATCCACGAGGCGCGGCAGGCCGCGGGCGTCGCCGATCTCGGCGGGAATCGTGGCTCCGTCGAAATCCGAGCCGAGGCCGACGCCCTCGACGCCGAGCCTTTCGATGAGGTAGTCGATGTGCCGGATCATGTCGATGAGCGGTGTTTCCGCGTCCCGCCGCCCATCGGGGCGGATGAAGGCGGTCGCGAAGTTCACGCCCACGAGCCCACGGCTCTCGCGGATCGCATCGAGCTGCCGGTCGGTGAGGTTGCGGGTGTGAGGGCAGATCGCATGCACGTTCGAGTGCGAGGCGACGAGTGGCGCGTCGGAGAGGCGTGCTACGTCCCAGAAGCCCCGCTCGTTCAGGTGCGAGAGGTCGATGAGGATCCGCAGGCGGTTGCAGGCCCTGACGAGAGCCTGACCGCGTTCGGTGAGCCCCGCGCCCGTATCGGGCGTGCCCGGATAGCGGAAGGGCACGCCATGGCCAAAAATCGTCGGCCGACTCCAGACTGGACCCAGCGAGCGAAGCCCTGCAGTGTAGAGCACATCGAGCATGTGGAAATCGGGGTCGATCGCTTCCGCACCCTCGATGTGGAGGACCGCCGCGAGAACGCCCTGCTGAATGCTCGCGCGGATGTCGGCGACCGTCCGGCACACCTTCACCTGCCCGCCAGAGGCCCGCTCGATCCGGAACAGGATCGAGGCCATGTGGAGCGTCACCCGCTGGGCCTCGTTGAGTGGCACAATGCCGGCGAGGGCAATGTCGTAGCGCGAGCGCGCCATGAGATCATCGACATTGGCGTCGTCCTCGGCAGGCGAGGGCACAAAGATCGCGAACAGGCCGCCCGCGAAGCCGCCGGCCCGCATGCGCGGCAGGTCGAGATGACCCGTGCTCTCCCCCTCCAGAAACGCACGCTCCGGCTGGCGGCCGCTGCGGCGCATCAACCGCAACAGAACATCGTTGTGGCCGTCGAACACGGGAATGAGCGAGGAGGTCATGGGTGCGCCGACTGGGGGATTCGTGGAAGCCATACAGGGCGCGGGGCGCAAATCCTAGAGCTGTTTCCCCCCGCGTGGAATCGGCTCTCTGCATTGATGTGACGCGCTGACCCGCAAGAAGCGGATCCACCGCGCCGAAATGGATGCTCTAGCTGGCGTTTCGCATCGCTGGCACGCGGGTGAAACCGCGGCTCGCCTCAATGAGGGCTCGGGTGTAGGGGCTCGCGACCTCGCCCGAGCGCAAGGCGTCCGCGCTGGTCTCCTCCACGGCCTTGCCGTGCTGCATCACGAGAAGCCGGTCGCACAGATGAGCGACCACCGCGAGATCGTGGCTCACCAGCACATAGGTGAGGCCTAAGGTCTGGCGCAGCCCTTCGAGGAGATTGAGGATCTCGGCCTGAACGGAGGCGTCCAGCGCCGATGTCGGCTCATCGAGGAGGAGCACCTTGGGGCGCAGGATCAGAGCCCGCGCGATAGCGATCCGCTGGCGCTGGCCACCGGAGAGCTGGTGGGGGTAGCGGAAGCGGAAGGAGGAAGTCAGGCCAACCTCCCGCAGGGCCGAGACGATGCGGCTCTCGGCATCCCGCTCGCCGTGGATTGCGAGCGGCTCGGCCAGTGTCTGGTCCACGGTGTGGCGCGGGTGCAGCGAGCCGTAGGGGTCCTGAAACACCATCTGGACGGTGCGGTAGAAGGCCTTGGTTCGCGGGGAAGCGACGGGGGCGCCGTCGACCCGGATGGTGCCCCCGGAGACCGGCGCGAGTCCCGTGATCGCCCGCAGCACGGTCGATTTGCCCGACCCCGACTCCCCGACGAGGCCGTAGGCTTCGCCGGCTGCGACGCGGAAGCTCACACCCTTCACGGCATCGACGCGCAGCCGCCCTATGCCATAAACCACGTGGAGGTTCGAGATATCCAGCATCGTCACGGGGCCTGCACTCGATCGCGGTGAACACGGGGTGGGACATTCGGCATGATCAGACCGTCCCGACGGCGTCGCGGTTCAGGACCGGCGAGATTTCGAGCATCGTCAGAGCGCCCAGGCGGGATCGCGGTTGAGGGTCGGGAGGGGGTGTGTCTCCATCTGCAGGGTCGGCAAGCAGCGCAGGAGCCCCAGCGTGTAGGGGTGCCGCGCCTGATGGAGGGCGCCCGAGCGCACTTCCTCCATGACGCGGCCGGCATACATCACGAGCACCCGGTCGCAGAAGGAGGAGACGAGCTTGAGGTCGTGGGAGATCAGGATGAGGCCCATTCCGCGCTCGGAGACGAGTTCGTCGAGGATGCGCAGCACCTCCATGGAGACCGTCACGTCGAGTGCCGAGGTCGGCTCATCCGCGATCAGGAGATCGGGATCGGTGACGAGCATCATGGCGATCATGGCCCGCTGACCCATGCCCCCCGAGACCTCGTGCGGGTAGAGCGCGAACACACGCTCGGGATCGCGCATCTTCACGGCTTCGAGCATCGCGAGCGCCCGGTCCCGCGCCTGCCTGCGGCCGGCGCGCGGATTGTGGGCGCGATAAGCCTCGATGATCTGGTCACCGATCGTCATGACGGGGTTGAGAGAGTATTTCGGGTCCTGCATCACCATGGTCATGCGACCCCCGCGCAGTTCCCGGATCTGCCGTCGAGAGGCGGTCATGAGATCGATACCGTCGAAGGCGAGGCGCTTGGCCGTCACATCGCCGGGCGGCGGAGTGAGGCCCAGAATCGCGCGCCCTGTCTGCGACTTTCCGGAGCCGGACTCGCCCACGATCCCGAGCCGCTCGCGCCCGAGCGAAAAAGACAGCCCACGCACCGCGTGGACGGTGCCGGTGCGCAGGTGGAAACGGACGTGGAGATCGTCGACTTCGAGGAGGGGTTTCTCGCTCATCGTGCCGCCTTCGGATCGAGCACGTCGCGAAGGCCGTCGCCAAGGAGGTTGAAGCCGAGGCTCACGATGCAGATCGCGAGGCCCGGCACGGCCGCGACCCACCATTGGTCAATGAGGTAGTTGCGCCCCGTCGCCACCATGGCGCCCCATTCCGGCGTCGGCGGCTGGGCCCCAAGGCCAAGGAACCCGAGGCCCGCGGCGGTGAGGATGATGCCTGCCATGTCGAGGGTCACCCGCACGACCACGGAGGAGAGGCAGAGCGGCACGACATGGCCCCAGATGATCCGAGCCGTGGACCCGCCCTGGAGTTTCACGGCGGCGATGAAATCCGAGTTGCGGATCGTCATCGTCTCGGCCCGCGCGATGCGGGCGTAGGGAGGCCAGGCGGTGATCGCGATCGCGATCACCGCATTCTCGATGCCGGGGCCAAGGGCAGCCACGAAGGCGAGCGCGAGCACGAGGCGCGGGAAGGCGAGGAACACGTCGGTGATTCGCATCAGCACCGTATCGACCCAGCCCCCGAGGTAACCCGCGACGGTGCCGACGAGCAGGCCGATCGGCGTCGCGATGATCGAGACGAGGGCGATGACGATCAGGGTGATGCAGGCACCGTGCACGAGTCGGGAGAGGATGTCGCGCGCCTGATCGTCGGTGCCGAAGAGGTAGTCGCCTCCCGGCGGCAGGAGGCGCTGGGTACGCAGGTCACCACCGAAGATGGGCGAGTAGGGCGCGATCACATCGGCGAGCAGCGCCACGATGATGAGCCCGATGACGATGACAAGGCCCAGCATCGCGAGCGGGTTGCGCGAGAGGGCGCGCCAGCCGAGATAGGCGCGCCCCAGCCGCGCCTGCATGCGCGAGCCCGGCTCGTTCGAGAGGAGCCAGTCCGAGAGGCTTCGCGGGGGGAGGGCGGGGGAGCCGGCCATGCTAGGTCCTCATCCCATTCTGCCCAAGGAATGGCTGCGCGAAGCGGGTCGGGCGGATCGAAAGCGCGCAGGCTTCGCGCGCCCCTCCCCGCTCGTGGGGTAGGGGCTAGGGAGCGGGGTATGCGCTTCGTCGAAAGCGCTCGCGCAGCGATCCTTTTCGGACCCAAGAGGGTGGCCCGTAACCCCCTCTCCATCTCTCCCCCACAAGGGGGGAGAGGGCCTGTCGGTGCGACGGCTTGAGGGGCGGGATCGTCGGACAGTAGCGGCAAGGGTCGGGTGCATCAACGCGTCCGTGGATCGAGCAGGCGGTAGAGGAGGTCCGAGAAGAGGTTGAGCGCCACGAACACGGCTCCGATCACGATGGTCCCGCCGAGCACGGCGTTCATGTCCGCGTTCTGGAGGGAATTGGTGATGTATTGGCCGAGCCCCGGCCAGGCGAACACCGTCTCGGTCAGAACCGAGCCTTCGAGCAGGTTCGCGTAGGAGAGCGCGATCACGGTGACGAGCGGCACCGCGGCGTTGCGGAGCGCATGGCGCCAGATCACGCGGGTCTCGGACAGGCCCTTGACCCGCGCGGTGGTGACGTATTCCTGCCCGAGCTCGTTCAGCATGAAGGAGCGCGTCATGCGCGAGATGTAGGCCAGCGAGAAGAAACCGAGGAGCGAGGCCGGCAGAATGATGTGGGAGACCGCATTCCAGAACACGTCCCACTGCCCCTGCATGGCGGTGTCGAGGAGCACGATGCCGGTGACCTCGGTGTAAAGGTAGGAATAGGTGACATCGACCCGGCCCGGACCTTCAACCCAGCCAAGCTTGGCGTAGAAGAGCAGGAGGCCCATCAATCCGAGCCAGAAGATCGGCACCGAGTAGCCGACGAGCCCGAGAAGCCGCACGAACTGGTCCATGAGGCTCCCGCGCCGCACCGCCGCCAGCACGCCCGCGGGCACGCCGAGGATTATGCCGATAATGGTCCCGAGCGTCGCGAGTTCGAGGGTTGCGGGAAACACACGGGCGATGTCGCTCATCACCGGCTTTGTGGTCAGAACGGAATTGCCGAAATCGCCCGTCAGCGCCTTCTTGGCATAGATGAAAAACTGTTGGTAGAGCGGCTGGTCCAGGCCGAGTTCCTTGTAGGCGCGCTCGTAGACCTGCGGAGACGCCCGGTCGCCCACGATGGCGAGCACGGGGTCGATCGGCACGACACGGCCGATGAAGAAAGTGACGGCGATAAGGCCGAGCAGGGTCACCGCGACCATGCCGGCAAAGCGCAGGACATTCCAGAGAATGGAGCGGAGGGCGCTTGCGCGCCCTCCGTCGTCGATCGTAGCCGATGCAGCCATCGTGGTCCTACTTGCGGGCCTGAGCGATGCTGTTCATGTCGAAAGTCGGGCCGATCACGTAGCCCGACAGGTTCTTGCGCATCGCCCACACGTCCGTTTCCTGGAACATCATCACAAAGGGGCCCGTCTCCATCACCTTCTTCTGGGAGTCGGTGTAGGTGGCGGCGCGCTTGTCGGCGTCCCGCTCCAGCACTGCGGCGCGGGTCTGCTTGGTGAGGTCTGGCGCGTCCCAGGCGTTGCGCCATGCGAGAGGCTTCGCCTTGGCATTGTCGGAGTTGTCCTCGTTCGCTGCGAACGTGTCGGCATTGGTGTTCGGATCCGGGTAATCCGCGCCCCAGCGCCCGATATAGATGTCGTGCCGGCGCTCGCGGTACTTTGTGAGCGTCTGCTTGCCGTCGCCCGGAATGATCTCGAGCTTCACGCCGGCCTGAGCCCAGGTGTTCTGGATCGCCTGCGCCATGCCGGTAACCTCGGCGGTGTTGCGGGTGTCCATGGTCACGGTGAAGCCGTTCGGCAGACCCGCCTTCGCGAGCATTTCCTTCGCCTTCGCGACGTCGAGCTTGTAGGGCCGGTCGCTGAGCGCCGCGAGCAGACCTTTGGGCAGATAGGCCTGGTGCACGTCCACCTTGCCCTTCATCACCGTGTCGGCGATCGTCTGGTAATCCACGAGGTACTTCAGCGCCTCGCGGACCTCGGGCTTGGCGAGGGTCGGGTTCTTCTGGTTGAGGCCGAGATACCAGACCGAGGTCTTCGGACCCTTGTCGATCTTCACGTCCGCGTTCTTCTCGAGAGCGGAGAGTTCCTCCGGCCCGAGATTGCGGGCCACGTCCACGTCGCCCTTTTCGAGCAACAGACGCTGGGTCGCGGTTTCCTTGATGTGGCGGTAGATCGCGCGGGCGAGCGGCGCCGGCTTGCCGTAGTTCGGGTTGCGCTCCAGAACCACGACCTCGTTCGCCTTCCAGTCGCGGATCGAGAACGGGCCGGAGCCGGCGTAGCGGGTCTTCAGCCAGTTGTAGCCGAAATCGCCGTCCTTCTCGTTCTGGGTCACCGTCTTCTTGTCGACCACGGAGGCGACGGTCGCGGTCATGCAATAGAGCACGAAGGTCGGGGCGTAGGGCTTGTCGAGTTCCATGGTGAATTCCATGGGGCCGGTCTGCTTGATCTTGTCCTTCACGTTGTCCTTCGAGAAGCCGAACTGGCCGAGGATGAAGGCCGGAGACTTGTCGAGGATCACGGCGCGCTGGAGCGAATAGACCGCGTCTTCGGCGGTGACAGGATTGCCGGAGACGAACTTCTTGCCCTCGCGGATCTTGAACGTGAAGGTCTTGCCGTCCTCGGAGACCTTCCAGCTCTCGGCGACTTCGCCGGAGATCTTGGACACGTCCTTCGGGTCGAAGGTGACGAGCCGCTCGTAGGTGTTGCCCATGATCTCGGAGGCGGTGAACTCGAACACCTCCGCGGGATCGAGCGAGATGATGTCGTCGATCTGCCAGGCCATCACGAGGGTATCGGGCGGCGTCGCGGCCTTCACGGCGTGGAAGGAGGTTGCCATCGTGGTCACGAGGGCGGCCGCCAGGGCGGCGGTTTTGAGCATTTCCATCGGTTATTCCCCTTGGGCCGCCGGTATCGACCAGGCGGCACGGCATCACAGTGGCAAATCGGGGGCGCCCTTGTCGAGCCCTGGGGCTCCGGCTCGGCCGGGCTAAGCTTCGAATCCCGGCGCGGTCGCCAGACCTGTCCCCCCTCCCGGCCTTCAGCTGCGCGGTCCCGGCCCTTGGCGCGCGGTTCCGCCCATGGCAAAGGCACGGCCAGCTTCAACAGGACTCATGACCGTGGCCGACGAGACCCCGAAGAAACAATCCAATGCCATGTGGGGCGGGCGCTTCTCCGCGCAGCCCGCCGCCCTCATGGAGGCCATCAACGCCTCGATCGGTTTCGACAAGCGCATGGCCCGCCAGGACATTCAGGGATCGCTGGCGCACAGCGACATGCTCGCGCGCCAGGGCATCATCAAGACGGAGGACCGGGATGCGATCCACCGGGGTCTTCGACAAGTTGCAGCCGAGATCGAGGCCGGAACCTTACCGTTCCAGACGGCGCTCGAAGACATCCACATGAATGTGGAAAGCCGCCTCAAGGAGATCATCGGCGAACCCGCGGGACGACTCCACACCGCTCGCTCCCGCAACGATCAGGTGGCCCTCGACGTCCGCCTCTGGGTGCGCGACGCCCACGACCGCACGGAGGCGCAGCTCACCGCTCTGATGGACGCACTCGTCGCGCAGGCCGAGCGTCACGCCGGCACCGTGATGCCGGGCTTCACCCATCTCCAAAGCGCCCAGCCCGTCACGTTCGGGCACCACATGCTGGCCTATGTGGAGATGTTCGCCCGCGATCGGAGCCGGATCCGGGACTCCCGCACCCGCCTCAACGAGTGTCCGCTTGGCGCCGCCGCCCTCGCCGGCACGTCCTTCCCCCTCGACCGGGAGGGTGTCGCCAAGGCGCTGGGCTTCGACCGGGCGACCCGCAATTCCCTCGATTCCGTGTCCGACCGGGATTTCATCCTGGAATTCCTGTCAGCGGCGTCGATCACGGCCGTGCACCTGTCGAGGCTTGCCGAGGAGATCACCCTCTGGATGTCGGCGCCCTTTTCCTTCGTGCACTTGCCCGACCGCTGGACCACGGGCTCCAGCATCATGCCCCAGAAGCGCAATCCCGACGCAGCCGAACTCGTGCGCGGCAAGTCGGGGCGAATCTTCGGGGCCCTCATGGCCCTGCTCACGGTGATGAAAGGCCTGCCGCTGACCTATTCGAAGGACATGCAGGAGGACAAGGAGCAGCTCTTCGATGCTGCCGATACCCTCGAGATCGTCCTCGCCGCCACGACGGGCATGATCCAGGACCTGGAGCCTGTGCCCGAGCGCATGGCGGCCGTGGCGGGCACCGGCTTCTCGACCGCGACCGACCTCGCCGATTGGCTCGTGCGCCGTCTCGGTATCCCTTTCCGCGACGCCCATCACATCACGGGGCGGGTGGTCGCCGAGGCCGAGCGGCGCGGCTGCAATCTGGAGGACCTGCCACTCCAGGCCTTCCAGGCCATCGAGCCACGCATCGCTTCGAACGAGGTCTACGAGGTGCTGGGCGTCGAGAACTCCGTCCGCTCGCGACTGAGCCCCGGAGGGACCGCGCCCCAACGGGTCGCCGAGCAGGCCGCCTGGTGGCGCTCGCAGTTCTAGAAGCAAAGCCCTGAAACGTTGAGGACTTCTCGAAAATAGATCGTGCGATCAAGAAGCGAGGCGTCAGTCCCCAAGGGTTGGAGACTTCCTCGACGCTGGTCATACCTTGAGCCCAGTGGGCCCGAGCGGGGGCGGCCGGATCGGACGGGTTCTGGCCCGTGCCGCTCGCGACCGCTCATCTGGCGTCGGGGCAGGCTTTCGCGGTAACTCCGGGCCTGATCTGTGGATTTTCGTCGCGGGTCCGGAACGCCGGGTGGGCACCCGAGTTGTTTCGACTTCACGACTTCCACAGCGGTGGAAATGCGGAAAATTTGACGAGATAGAACCGCTTTCCCCCTTGTGGCAGAACGCAGTTTCCGCAACGAGAGACACCTGATCGAACCCCGGAGAGGGGCAGGCGGGTCATGCCGCCGGAGCAGGGCGGCCGAACGTGGCCCAGGACGGGATGAGGACGAGCGGATTGGACACCGCTAGAACAGGACAGCGGGCGCTGGCGCGCTCCGGCGCTGCGGACCGCGCCCGGACTCTCTACTTCATCGCCGCCTCGGTGCTCGCGGCCCTCATTCCGCTGATCCTCTTCGCCGGGCTTTGGGTTCGTAACGAGCTCAACGAAGCCGAGCGCGACCTCGAAGCCTTTCTGACCACCCGCGCCACGGGCCTCTCGGCCCGCATCGACGCCGAGATCCAACAGCAGCTGTCCGTGTTGCAGGCGATCGCCGCCCTGCCGAGCCTCGACGAGCCGAACCTTGCCCTCTTCCACGCCGCCGCGAACCGGATGGTAGGGTCGATGCCGCAATGGGCCGTGATCGGCCTCCTCGATCCGCAGAGCGGCCGGCAGGTCGTCAACACCCTGCGCCCGGTCGGAACGGAACTCCCCCTCACCACCGCGCCCGACATCGTCAGGCAGGTGGCCACGACCCGGGAGCCTGCCGTCAACACTCGCTATGCCGGACAGGGCGGCGTCTACACCGAGAACACGGTGCTGCTGTTCGTGCCCGTGATCCGCGATGGGACGGTTCGTTTCGTGCTCAGCGCCGGCATGAAGGCGGACGTCGTCCAGGGGCTCCTGCAGCCCTTCCAGGAACCTGGGCTTCTATCCGTCGTGGTCGACGAGGGAGGCTTCATTCTGGCCCGCTCGCGAAGCGTCGAGCAATTCCGGGGACGGCAGTCGAACGACCAGCTGCGCCGGGCCACGCAGGAGCGCGACGGTGGCTATTTCAGTGCCCCGACTCTCGACGGCCAGGAGGTATTCACCGCCTTCCAGCGCTCGACCATCACGGGCTGGGTCGCGGTTGCGGCCACCGACCAGGCCCAGTTCGATGCCCTGTCCGACCGCTCCACCTGGACGCTCATCGGAACCGGTGCGTTGGCGCTGACAATCGCGATCGTCCTCGGGGTCCTGCTTTTCTACAACGTGGTCGAGCGGCGGGTGAGCGACGAGCGCTACGCGGCCTCGCGGGCCTTGAGTGAACTCGACGCCCGCCTCCTCGCCACCACGCAGGAGGCCCTGGCGGAGCAGCGCAAAGCGGCCTCCGAGCGCGAAGTGCTGCTGCGGGAAATCTATCATCGGGTCAAGAACAACCTGCAGATCATCCAGAGCCTGCTGCGGCTGGGCTCGCGGGACCTGAGGCCCGAGCAGAGGGAACCCTTCGAGGCCGCCGTGATGCGCATCGGCGCCATGGCGCGGGTGCACACGCTCCTCTACCGCTCCCCCGACCTCGCCTCCATCGACTTCAAGGACTACCTCGAGGAGGTGGTGCGGGAGACCGCGGACGGGTTCGGGGCGGATCTTCGCGGGATCACGACGGAGCTCGATGCCGGCTCCATGCGGGTGCCCCTCGACACCGCGGTGCCGCTCGCCTTCATCACCGTCGAGATCCTCACCAACGCGTTCAAACACGCCTTTCCGGACGGGCGCAGGGGCACGATCAAGGTCGCAGCCCGACAGGACGGGGACGAGGGTTCGCTCGTGATCTCCGACGACGGCGTGGGCGTGCCGGCCGTGGCAGGGCGCAAACGGCCGCTCGGCCTCAACCTCGTCAGCAAGCTCGTGGAGCAGATCGGCGGCACCCTCCAGTCCCCGGAGCCCGGCGGCTCCACCTATCAGGTGCGCTTCTCGCTCCAGCCCCTCAGTCCCCCACGCATCCCCACGTGAGGCGCAGGCCGGGCTTGAAACACCCGCAGGTTCCGACGCGGGGCGTTGCAGCCGGGCGCCAGGACCGCCCTTGATGCCGCTCGTCCTGCTCTCCATATCGGGTCCAACGGGTGCCGCGTGAGCGGGCCCCATCACCGAAGTGCCGTCAACCTTGGGCTTCGATCATGTCGCGTCAGTCGCCGTTCGGGCACCCCTTCCTCCTAGGGTTCGATGAGATCGAGCAAGCGCTCGATCGGGTCTCGAAGGCTGCGGGGGATGGCTATCCGCCGTACAATATCGAGCGTTTGGCCCGCACCGAGCAGGATCCGGAGCGGCTTCGCATTACACTTGCGGTGGCCGGCTTCACTCAGGACCAGCTCGAGATCACGCTGGAAGAAAGCCAGCTCGTGATCCGCGGCCGTCAGACCGAAGACAAGACCAGGCACTTCCTTCACCGCGGCATCGCCGCCCGGCAGTTCCAGCGCACCTTCCTCCTCGCCGACGGCATGGAGGTTCTGGGCGCTGATCTGTCCAACGGGTTGCTGTCGATCGATCTCGCCCGGCCCGAGCCGGAGCGGATCGTTCGCAAGATCGACATCAGCCACCGCAGCAAGGCGTGAGATTCCGGAACCGTATCGAAACGTCTCGGGATCCCAGCCACCGCAAAAGGCGTGAGAACGCCGCCAGCGCGAAGGAGAGCGCCATGACCGACCACGACACCACAACGATCCGGCTCGATCCGGCCCAGCTCGCTGCCCTCGGCGAGGGCCAGGTCGCCTATGTGAAACCAATGCGGTCCGACGAGGTCAGCCGCCTGTTCCCGCAGGCCCCGCAACTCGCCCCCGGCCTGCAGCTTTTCGCCCTGCTCTCGGCCTCGGGCACGCCGATCTTGCTGACCGACTCCCACGATGCGGCCGTGGCCAATGCCTGGCAGCATGACCTCCAGACGGTCGGTCTCCACTAACGAGAGCGGCGGGTCCTCAGGCCCGCCGTTTTGCCTGCCGGACCTTCACGGCATCCCGCGAGGCGGCGCCTGCTTGGCCCGCCGTTCGGCCGCTGCGATGATCCCCCTCACGGCCTCGATCAGGCGCTCCAAGTCCTCGGGACCGGAAAGGCGGTGGTCGCCGCCCGGAACGAGCGTCAGCTGGGCGTCGTCGCCGGGCAGGTGATCCATGAGCCGGAGGGCATGGGTGTAGGGCACGTCCGGATCCTCCATCCCCTGGAGGATATGGACCGGGCATCCGGTCTCGATCGGCGCCCCGAACAGAAGGTGCCGCCGCCCGTCCTCGATGAGGCGGAGCGTGATGGGGTAGGGCCCGTCCCCGTAGGCCGAGGGCCGCTGGTAGGCCCCCGTTTCCAGCACGCTCTGCCGGATGTCGTCGGGGAACCGCTCCCAAGCGAGGGCCTCCGTGAAGTCCGTCGCGGGGGCGATGAGCACCATCCCGACCGGAGCCCGCTCGGGCTCCGCCGCGCGGAGCGCCCGGGCGACGAGAAGCGAGATCCACCCCCCCATCGAGGACCCGACGAGAACCGGCCGCCCCGGCACGAAGGCGCGGAGCACGGCTAGCGCATCCTCGACCCATGTCGACAGCGTGGCCTCCTCGAAGCGGCCGCTCGAGGCGCCGTGGCCCGTATAATCGAACCGGACAAGAGACCGGCCCTCGGCGGCGGCATAAGCATCGAGAGCCGTAGCCTTCACGGACGTCATCTCGGAGCGGAACCCCGTGAGCCAGACAAGGGACGGGCCCCTGCCGGGGCGCACCAGCACGGCGAGGGACCGGGCATCGCCGCCCGTGCCCACCTCGAGCCTGTGCTCCCGAAGCCCGTCTCCTGTCACCTGCGCCCCTGCGGGCCTCGACACGTGCATCGCCACCCCACTCGTCACGCCGTCTCCCGGGCCATCTGCCACACCGGGCCCCAGGGTCTCGTCCCCGCTTATAAACCGTTCTTCGAGGAGATGCGCCCGCGGCGAGCAGGTCCAGAGGGGCTCCATGATCGCTATTCGCGGCGATGCGCCTCATGGTTAACCGATCCGCAAGGGCTTCGTGCTGACCCTGCATCGAGACACCCCGCATTGCGATTCGCGCCGATCGATCCCGTAGGAGCTCCCCTCCCTTGAGTTATCCGGCCAGACCCGGCGCGGCGTTCCCGACCACGAGCTTGCACCCGCTCGCCGGGCGCACGGTGCTGCAGATCATCCCGGAGCTCGAAGCCGGGGGCGCCGAGCGCACGAGCGTCGATATTGCGGCCGGCCTCGCATCGGCCGGCGCCAGGGCCCTCGTCGCTACCGAGGGCGGGCGGCTGGTCGGCGAGCTACAGGCCAAGGGCGGGGTGTGGGTACCCTTTCCCGCCGCCACCAAGAACCCGTTTTCCATGCTCCTCAACGTGCGCCGCCTCGCTCGGATTTGCCACAACGAGAGCGTTGCGCTGGTGCATGCCCGCTCCCGTGCGCCGGCCTGGGTGGGGCTCGGCGCCGCCAGGGCGTTGAACCTCCCCTTCGTGACCACCTATCACGGCTCCTATTCCGGCCGCTCGTCGGTGAAGGTGCTCTACAATTCCGTGATGGCCCGGGGCGACGTGGTGATCGCGAACTCGAACTACACCGCGGGACTGATCAGGAGCGCCTACCCGCAGGCCGCGGAGCGCATCCGGGTGATCCATCGCGGCACCGATTTCGCCGTGTTCGCCCCCCATGCGGTCGCGCCCGAACGGGTCGAGGCCCTCCGCAAGGCCTGGGGCGTCGCTCCCCACGAGCGCATCGTGCTCCTCGCCGCCCGGCTGACGGCCTGGAAGGGTCACCGGGTTTTGATCGAGGCTGCCGCCCGGCTCCGAGAGTCCGGGATCGGTGACGTTGTCTATGTGCTGGCCGGCGACCCGCAGGGCCGGGACTCCTACGCCCGGGACCTCGACAACATCGTCGCGGCCCGCGGCCTGAAGGGGATCGTTCGCCGCGTCGGCCATTGCACCGACATGCCAGCGGCGTTTCTCGCGGCTTCCGTGGTCACGGTCCCCTCGACGGAACCCGAAGCCTTCGGGCGCTCCGCCGTGGAGGCTCAGGCCATGGGCACCCCCGTGGTGGTGTCGGACCTCGGCGCCGTACCCGAAACCGTGCAGGCGCCCCCCGACATCCCGCCTCACGAGCGCACCGGTTGGCGGGTCCCGGCGGGCGACGCGGCGGCGCTGGCGAACGCCGTCGGGGCGGCGCTCGCGCTTGGAGCCAGTGCGCGGGGGGGCCTTGCCGGACGGGCCCGCGCCCATGTGGAGCGCCACTTCTCCTTGGAACACATGGTGGGCGGGACACTCGCGATCTATGCCGAACTCCTCGACAGGGCGGGATCCTCCGGGAGCCCCGTCCGGGGGTGAAAACGAGCCCGGGAAGCCTTATTTTCTGGGCGTTTCCTGAAGACGTCGAGTTGACTTCGAGACCGTTTCGACAAAAGGTCGAAGCGTACCCACAAAGGCTTGAGCGGCGCGGCGTCCCCGGAGCGGGCGCCGAAGACGAGAAAACGTTCGCTGGCCTTGAACAAGAGGATTTGAGCCATTCGCAGACCTATGAGAGCCATGCCGGTGCCGCAGAAGGACGGCCCGCGCGCGAACCGGGACATCCGTGGTGTCCGTGAGGTGCAACTGATCGACGACACCGGCCAGAACCGCGGTGTCATGGCCTTCCTCGACGCTTTGCGCGTCGCCGAGGAAGCCGGCCTCGACCTCGTCGAGATCGCCCCCAATTCCGCGCCGCCGGTCTGTAAGATTCTCGATTACGGTCGCTTCCGCTTTCTCGAACAGAAGAAGGCCGCCGAGGCGCGCAAGAAGCAGAAGACCGTCGAGGTGAAGGAGATCAAGCTCCGTCCCGGCATCGACGATCACGACTACGACGTCAAGATGAAGGCGATGAAGTCGTTCTTCGAGGAAGGCAACAAGGTCAAGATCACGCTCCGCTTCCGCGGCCGCGAGATGGCCCACACCGATATCGGCATGAAGGTTCTGGACCGCGTCCGCACGGACGTCTCGGACCTCGCCAAGGTCGAGATGGAACCGAATTTCGAGGGCCGCCAGGTCGTGATGGTGCTGGCGCCCCGGTAGGTCGTAGGTTCCTCAAGCCCATGTCGGATCAAGAGCCGCCCGAGGGCGGCTCTTCGCATTTCGGGGCGAGGGTACCGTGTGCCGTCGCTTGATCCGAGGAGGTCCGCTTGCAGCGCCCCGCGCGGCAGCCTCTTTGGGCATCCAAGAGTTGCTTTTGCCTGCGGCATCTGCCATAAGCCGCCCCTCATCGAACCGCCCGGCCGTGAGGGCTGCCGTGGCGGTTTGTTTTGCTCATAGCAGCAAGATCAAGGGTTTCGCGGGCGGGCAGCCGCGCGTGGGGCCCTTCCAAAGGAGAGCCAAATGCCCAAGCTGAAGACGAAATCGGGCGCTAAAAAGCGCTTCAAGATCACCGGGACCGGTAAGGTTGTCTACGCCCAGGCCGGCAAGCGGCACGGCATGATCAAGCGGACCAACAAGCAGATCCGCAACCTGCGCGGCACGAACGTCCTCTTCAAGACGGACGGCGACAACGTAAAGAAGTACTTCCTGCCCAACGGCTGAAGACTTCTAACCCGATCTTGAAGGAGTTTTGAGACTATGGCCCGCGTCAAACGGGGCGTCACCGCCCATGCCAAGCACAAGAAGGTTCTGAAGGCCGCTTCGGGGTTCCAAGGCCGCCGCAAGAACACGATCCGGATCGCCAAGCAGGCGGTCGAGAAGAGCATGCAATATGCTTATCGCGACCGGAAGAATAAGAAGCGCACCTTCCGCGCCCTCTGGATTCAGCGCCTGAACGCCGCGGTCCGCGAGCACGGTCTGACCTATTCCCGATTTATCGACGGTCTCGGCAAGGCTGGGATCGAGGTCGATCGCAAGGTCCTGTCCGAGATGGCCATCCACGAACCGGCTGCCTTCGCGGCCTACGTGGAGCGTGCCAAGGGTGCCCTGCCGCAGCAGCAGGCCGCCTGATCGGACACCCGATCCGGCGCGGGTTCTCGCGAAGACCCGCGCCGCCTCTCCCCTTCCCGAGACCTTCCCGGCCTTAAAGGCGCCGCTTGCGGCCGCCTGTCTCGTTCGCGGCTCGGAAGGCTTGACGGTCCCCGGTCCGCGCTCCACCACAGCGCAGCTTTATGACCGGCAGGGACCGATGACCGATCTCACCACCCTTGAACGCGATCTGATCACGCAAGTCGAAGGCGCCTCCGACGAGGCGTCGCTCGAAGCCGTGCGCGTCGCAGCCCTCGGCAAGAAGGGCTCCGTCTCCGACCTCCTCAAGACGCTGGGATCCATGACCCCGGAGGAGCGCAAGGAACGCGGCCCCCTGATCAACGGGCTCCGCGATCGGATCCAGTCCGCGATCCAGACCCGCCGCGATGCGCTTGCCGAAGCTGCCCTGGCAGTGCGGCTCGCCGCCGAGCGGGTCGACGTGACGCTCCCCGTCCAGGAGGGCCCGGAAACCCGCGGGCGCATCCACCCGATCTCCCAGGTGATCGACGAGCTTACCGCGATCTTCGCCGATATGGGCTTCTCAGTCGCCGAGGGGCCGGACATCGAGACGGACGAACTCAACTTCACGGCGCTCAACTTCCCCGTCGGTCATCCGGCGCGTGAAATGCACGACACCTTCTTCCTGGCGCCCGACGAGAAGGGCGAGCGGAAGGTTCTGCGCACGCACACTTCGCCGGTGCAGATCCGCACCATGCGGACGCAGCCCCCCCCGATCCGCGTGATCATCCCGGGCCGCACCTACCGGCACGATTC